>Ga0256837_1000488_pt1 | contig 32948 bp, 30 predicted proteins | sample 4562384metaG_FD_185976 | JGI IMG/M metagenome (GOLD analysis project Ga0256837, IMG submission 185976) | Hydrothermal vent microbial communities from Guaymas Basin, Mexico - 4561-384 | ecosystem: Environmental > Aquatic > Marine > Hydrothermal vents | place: Mexico: Guaymas Basin | collected... | reverse complement strand
CACCTCTTTGATGATTCTATCATGCTCATCACGTTTTGCTATATCCCACTTGTTTAACACAATAATGGAAGCCAAACGGTTAGAATCCACCAACCCTGCTATCTTCTCATCAAGATCTTTAAACGGCTCACTCGCATCTAAAACGATCAATGCCATATTTGCATTGCTGAGCATCTCTTTTGTACGCATTAAAGCATACTTCTCTATCCCCACAATACGACCACGACGACGAAGCCCTGCAGTATCAACAAAAGTGATCTGCTTATCTTGATACTCTATCGTCTCATCGATTGGGTCAATTGTTGTTCCCGCAACACTACTTACTACACTTCGCTCTTCACCCAAAAGAGCATTAAGAAGGGAGCTTTTTCCTACATTGGTTCGACCAATGATGGCAATTTTGATGTGGTTAATATCATCTTCATCAAACTCTTTGATGCGATCATTGTTCCCAAAGATAGAATCATCTTCAATGATCCCATCCATCTCATCTTCATCCCAGTAAATAAACTCATCATCCTCTTCATCGATATTTGCAAAAAATTCATCATCATCGATAAACTCCTCTTCCTCTACTACTTGCACATCATCTTCACTTTCTTCTTTGATGATATCACTATCGGGGATCTTTGAAGCTATCCACTCTAAAAGTTCTACTGTATGGCGATTGTGTGAAACAGAGATACCAAAGATATCTCCTGTTCCAAACTCATAATAGTCCCACAACTTCTCTTTCATCTTGTCGTTATCTATCTTATTAACAACCAAAGCGATATCTTTCCCCATTGCTTGAAGCTCATAGAAAAGTTTTTTATCCTCATCTTCTGGAATCCCTTTTCCATCTACCATATAGAGGATGATATCAGCAGCATAAGCAGCCTTAAGGCTCATCTCTTTGATCTTGTCAAAAAGTTCACACCCTTTATCAAGTCCACCAGTATCAAGCAGAAGTGCTTCTTTGTTATTTATCACTGCAACTTTGCGTTTTACATCACGTGTAGTTCCTGCAAGATCAGATGTAATAGCATCACGCTTTTTAACTAAACGATTAAACAGAGAGCTTTTTCCAACATTTGGACGACCAACAATGGCGATTTTTTTCATAGTAGATATACCTTAGATAAAAGAAGTTTATTGAGAGATTATAACGAATTTGTACTGAGAAAGAGATTGAAAAATGGGCGACCTTCCAAAAGGAAGATCTAATCCATCACCATCCACACATAAAGTTCACCTGTTGTTTTATCTTTATAAACATCAGCGATATGTGCTGTAATAGTTGCGTTTGACTTGTAATTACTTTGAGTATCCATATTCATCGATGATGAGTTATTACTAACTTTATCACGTTTTGTCATACTCAAGTGCACCTTCACTTGCTGTTGTAAACTCAACTCATCCAATGCACGAGTAATCGCAAGCTTTCTTTGTGTAGAGATCTTTTGATCGTATGTTCTTGCTGCAACACCGATAGCTCCGATTTTACCATCTTGATTTGGATTTAATATCCATGCTGGCTGTGCAGAGCGAACATGTGGTACAGGCTGTGAAGAGTTACAACCTGTAAAGAGAGAAACTACAATACTAAAACTAAAAAGAAATCTTAACATTAGTTAGTTGGGAACTCTTTTTCCAACCCTTCTAAAGCTTGTTTAGATTGGAATTGTTGCCATAGTGCATTTTCATTTCTAAGTGAAGACTTCACAGCCGCTTTTACTTCACCATTTACAGTTGACTCAGGAACTGTAACTAAAAGATAAAGTGTTCCAGCATCACTTTGCCAAGCATCAACAGGTTTAGAACCAGAAAGATCTACTTTTGCAACTTGTTTAGAAACAGCAGTTGTAACTTTATCTACTGTTGCGCTATCACCTACACCAATAGTACGAGTAAAAGTTTCTACTTTATCTTTTACTTGAGATTTGATTTGTTGTGCAAGATCTGAACGACCATTTGCAAGAGCTTCTCTTCTCATCATCCCCATACCAGCTGGGTTTCTTTGAGCAATACCTACACCAGCATATGCACCTTCAACCATTGGAACACAAGTCCATTTTGGTGCAAGTTGTCCCTCTTGTTTACAACGGAAATCTGGCTCTTCTTGTTTTTGAGGAGCTGGTTGTGCACCACCACATCCTGTCATTGTTGCAGCGATTAATGCAGCAGCTGCTATTGAAGTAAAAGTTTTGATCATAAGGATATCCTTTTTTTAAATTGATTTGAAAGTATTTTACCATAATTTCTAATAAAAAAACCTAATTATTGTATAATTCATCTATGCTTTATTATGATTATAAAAACTTTCAACAAGATACAAACAAACTGATAACACAGGTTCAAGAGTTTCAACCTGAGTCTATCGTCGCAGTTGCCCGTGGGGGGCTAACATTAGCACACTGTATGGCTGAGGGTTTGGAGTTAAGAGAACTCCAAAGTCTACGTACAGAGCTTTATGATAAAACAACAAAACGTGAAAAGTTTACAATTTGTAATAGTTGTAGTTTTGATGGTGTCTCAAGAGTTCTTGTTGTTGATGATATTGCAGACAGTGGAGAGACTTTGCAAAATGTGATGCAAACACTTCAGGAGTTACACCCTGAAGTGATTTTTAAATCTGCAACACTTTTTTACAAAAAAACATCTTGTTATCAACCGACTTACTGGGTCAACGAAGCAAAAGAGTGGATAGAATTTTTTTGGGAATCAGATTTTACAACACAAAACTAGAGGCTATTTTCTAGCCTCTTTGATCATCTCATAAGCTTGGTTGATCTCTTGTGTTTTTGCTGTTGCTTCTTGCATATACTCTTCACTTTTTCCTTGTGACTTGATGATATCTGGATGATACTGGCGAATTAGCTTTCTATATGCTTTTTTAATGGTTGCCATATCATCATTTTTACTCACACCAAGAAGTGCATAAGCATCATCAAGTGAAGCTTTTGGGCTTTGGTGTTGCATCATCTGCTCAAATCTATCAAAAATAGCATGATAAAGCTTTGGATCAAATGCAAGTGCTTGGGCAATTGTTTGTAGCACCTCCTCTTCAGAACTACTCACTTCACCATCAACAAACGCAAGTTGGATCAAAAACCCCATAAACTGCTGCGTTTTTTGTGGGTTATTTTTAATGGCATGAGAGAGTTTTTGAGCTGTTTGTGCTACATTGTTTTTGTTTTTCTCTTTGGCAAAAATATCTTTGAGGATCTGCTTCGTTCTCTCAGGTTCAGGAAAAACCGATGAGATATCATCAAACATTAGTCCTACTAGTTCAGCTTCAAGAGCATCGACTCTTCCATCTGCCTTTGCTACCTTTGCTACAAGAGCTACAAAAAGTCCAAGTTCTGAATTTTTGAGTGCCTCATGGGAGATAGAGAAATCTTTAAAAGCCTCTTTTGAGTAAGACTCATAACGACTATAGCTCTTAAAAATATAATAAAAAACACCACCTAAGAGCAAGAAGAGAAGAAGATTACCCATTATCTAAAACTCCACATTAGTGAATAAGTTTTGCACAAAGCTTTTGCTCATCTGTACTCTCATCACCCTCATCACAAGTAAAAACACCATTGGAGCGTGTATAAGTAAACTCCACTGCTACACCTTGTGCTCTAAATTTGTAAGTTGCATTATCATCATTACTATCATCAACATCTTCCCAATGACCATCAGCAGTACTTGAAGTTAGTGGGTATGTCAACACTCCACCAAACACTCCCCCATCATTAATCTTTGTTCCTTTAATGAAAGTAGAATCACCTGTAATAAGGCGAGATTGACGTTCATTAATGATAGCAGAACGTACAGAAGCGATATCAGATCTACCTTTAGCTATCTGTGCATCGGTACGAGTTGCAGCAAGTTTTGGGACAGCCACTGCAGCCAAAATACCTAAAATAACGATTACAAAAACAAGTTCTATCATACTAAAAGCAGATCTCATAACAAATTCCTTACAATGTAGTAGTTTTGAAGTATTATAGTGTAATGTATGTTAATTTTGTTTGAAGAAGAAAATGTGAAAGGAACACACTAAAGCAGCATGTTCCCAATTAAGAAGAAAATTTTAGTAAGTAACAGTACTTCCTTCTAGTTGCATATTGTAGTTTTGATCTTTTATAACGGTTTGTATAGTTTTACATTTACCATCACCATCATCATCATTTGCTACAACAGTCACATTTTTATCATTTCCATCTGCACTTGTAACCACTTCAATAGTGATACAATCAGAATTTTCACCAACTTTTATCTTTGCTTTGTCATTCTCACTAACATCTGCTTCACCACCTCGAACCATATATTCAATGGCAGCAGACATCTTGGAGAGATCACTTTCAGTCTTCCCTTTTGAAGCCGCATAAGAACCAATCTCTGCAATAGCTGTTTCAATATTCATTGAGAGTCTAGAAATTTTAGCATCATCACGAGTAGCAGCAAGTTTTGGGATGGCAACAGCTGCCAAAATACCCAAAATAACAATAACAAAAATAAGTTCTATCATAGTAAAAGCTTTCTTCAAAACAAACCTTTGTCATTGGGGTCATCCAGAAGAAGGATGACCTAAGTTAGCAAGTTACAATTAATAACTAACTGATGAACCACCAAATACATGTGTACCATTTAAGTCACCTGCGATATCAGAGATACCAGCACAAACTTTATCAGTACTTTTATCTACAGTTACAGTTACATTTCCATCAGCAGCACTGTTAATTTTAAACTCAACACATGCAGTACCATCTTTTGACTCATAGTTGATAACATCATTATTAGCTGCACCTTTTGTGTTGTCATCAACTTTAACATTTGTCATTTTACTAAATGCATCAAATTTACCTTTTGATGTATAGTAAGCACCAATATCAGCTACGATTGTTGCAACTTCACTTGCACCTTTAGAGATTTTAGCGTCATCACGAGTAGCCGCAAGTTTTGGAATAGCAACTGCTGCTAAAATACCTAAGATAACGATAACGAAGATCAATTCGATCATTGTAAAACCAGCTCTTTTCATAAGAACTCCTTTTATGTTGTAAAAATTTGGATTACACTAGTAACCTTAAGTGAGATTATGAGCCGATTTTGTTTAAAGTTTGCTGAATTTTTCACTTTTACTTCACATTTGTTTTTATGGAATGTATTTTGCTTTATTCACATCTATATGAAGATATCTAAGGAGTTTTTATGAGTTATGCAGTATCACGTTCAGCAGAGTTAGCATCTGCAGCACTTGATTATCGAGCAGCGAGACAAGATATGATAGCATCTAACATCGCAAACGCAGACACTCCAGGGTACCAACCTCGTGATATCCGTTTTGAAGAAGCTTTGGCCGCAAAAAAAGCTGAGATCTTTTACAAAGACAAAGGGCAACTCAAGATGGCTCAAACTGATGCAAAACATCTCTCACCAAAAAGTGAGTGCAGTTCAACTCAGCCAACACTCTATTTTAGAGATGGTCATATGGCAAGAAATGATGGCAACTCGGTAGATATAGATGTAGAAACAACAGAGATGAGTAAAAACTCAGTGATGTTCAATGCCATTGTGATGGCAAAGAAAAAAGATAGTGCAATCTTTAGAAGTGTTATCGAAGCTTCACAAAAACTCAACTAAGGGGTAAATGATGAGTAACTTTTTAAACAGTTTTGACATAAGTGGTTATGGACTCTCAGCACAACGTGTTAGGGTAAATACCATCTCAAGTAATATCGCAAATGCTCAAACTACCCGTACCGAAGAGGGTGGACCATACCGTCGCAAAGAGGTTGTATTTCGTGCAATTGATTTTAATGAAGAATACAACAAAGCACTTGGTGCTATGAGTAATGACAATGGTTTTGAAGATCCTCTTGATGAAGGCAAATTTGGTAGTAAGGTAAATCCTGCTATAATGAGTGTAGTTGTTGATAAAATATCACGAGATGATAGAGCACCAAAGATGAAGTATGAACCAAATCATCCAGATGCTGATGCTTCAGGTTATGTTGCATACCCAAATATTAATCCTGTGATAGAAATGGCCGATTTAGTTGAAGCAACAAGAAGCTACCAGGCAAATGTTGCTGCGTTTCAGAGTGCAAAAGATATGGCAAACTCATCTATTTCACTCTTGCAATAAAACTAGGAGAGAAGATTTATGACAAATATTAATGGTGTTTCATCCACCTCAACTGCTGATCTACTCAAACAAAAAAGCCAAGTAGCTAGTGGTGATGGGAGTGCATTTGCCCAAGAGCTTAAAAACGCTTTGGGAGAAGTAAATGAACTTCAAGAGACAAAAGAGGAAGCTTTGGCTGATCTAGCAACTGGACAGGTAAAAGATCTTCATCAAGCTGCACTTGCCATAGGCAAAGCAGAGACAAGTATGAAACTTATGCTTGAGATACGTAACAAAGCACTCAATGCATACAAAGAGTTAGGTAGAACACAATTATAAACAACTCCAAAAGTCAAAAGATTACTGCTCTTTATATCCTTATTACATTTGGATTTTTAGTATTTTTAAGTGTAATGTTGCTAAATGTCCTAAAACCGCGCCATACACCCTCTTTGTATGCAAAAGAAACTTCACGTGCTCGAAGAGGAGATATCATCTCTGCAGATGGTTTTCATCTAGCAACCACAAAAAAACTCTACAAAGCTGTTGTCAATACACGCTATATTGACCCTCAAAAAAAAGAACTTTTTATCGAACTCTTTAGCATCTACTCTGGTATTAAAACAGATGAGATCAGAAAAAAACTCGACAAACGCAAGGGTGTTGTTGTACTGAGTTATAATATCTCACAAATCCAGGCACAATACCTTAAAAAACTCGCTTATGAACTTCGCCGTTTTAAAGTTTTTATGGAACTAAAAAACCCAAAAACAGGCTACAAGTCTATCCATGGACTCAGTATCATTGAGAGTGGAGAGAGTAGAGAGTATCCATACAACAAAGTTTTAACCCCTATTATAGGCTACCCTCACAAGCTTGAAGATGATGGCTACACCTTTGTAAAAGGTGTCAAAGGGTTAGAAAAAAAGTTTGATTCTACACTTTTAGCTCGACAAAATGCCCTCATAAGGGGAAGAAGAGATGTAAACTCATATATCATCTTAGATAAAGAGAGTTTTACAAAAACAAAACTCAATGGGTATGATATAAAACTCACTATACCGATCTCTTTGCAGATAAAAATGGAAAAGATGTTAGATAGCATGAAAGTACAACTCGACGCCAAAGAGATAATGATCGCTATTATGGACTCTCACTCAGGTGATGTTTTAGCGATGGCATCTTCAAACAGATATCTGCCAAAACATATCAAACGCAGCGATTATCCCTCTCTCAATGCTGGAATGATCGAGTATAGTTTTGAGCCTGGTAGTGTTATCAAGCCTATTACATTTTCACTTCTACTTGAAAAAAAACTTGTAAACCCTTATGATCTTGTAAATGGTCACAATGGTCGTTTTAAAATTGGGAGAAAAGTTATCACAGATGAGCACCGTTTTGACTGGCTCTCTGCTGAAGATGTTATCGTTTATTCCTCAAATGTAGGTATAGCTCAGCTTGCACAAAAGCTCTCAGGATATGAATTTTATGAGGGGCTTGAGAGTTTTGGATTTTCTCACCTCTCCACACCCGATCTTATCTATGAGAAAAAAGGTTCTATACCATCACAAAGACGCTTGGAAAATGAGATCTATAAGGCAACATGTTCTTACGGTTATGGGATGGAAGCAAATCTGATGCAAATACTTCGTGCATACTCTGCGTTTAACAACCATGGTGCGATGGTGTACCCAAGGATAGTAACAAGTTTTCTTGATGAGTTCAAAAGGGAGATACCACGAGAGCAACTTGATGAAGTGCAAGTACTCAGCAGTGCCACAGCACAGCGAATGAAAAAGATCCTTATCAAAACTGTTATGAAAGGAACTGGGAAAAAAGCAATCACTCCAGGGCTAGAGATAGGAGGTAAAACAGGAACAGCTCATATCGTTGAGAAAGGAAAATATGTTCACAAATACAACACTGCATTTATGGGCTTTGCAAACGACAAAAAACACCACTACTCCATAGGTGTTCTTGTTATCCAACCAAAGGGGAGTCACTTTGCTTCACAAACTGCTGTTCCTGTTTTTAAAAAAGCTGTTGATATTATGGTTGAAGATGGTTACTTAGAGCCAGATGTTATCAAGTAACCTTGTCTCACCAATCAACACCTCTACCAACACAATACTTTGAGTCACCTCAACCTCTTTGATAACCTCAAAGTTACGATTGAGTATCTCAACATATCCTATCTCTAAGCCCTCTAAAATTTTAAGCATCTCCTCTTTTATCTTACTAACATCTAAGATACCTTGACTCACCATTTTTGAAGCCTCATAGAGTGAAGATGATATTTTTAGTGCTTCTGCTCTTTGCTCCTTTGTCAAATACACATTTCTACTTGAGAGTGCAAGTCCATCACTCTCACGTACAGTATCAACAGGAACTATCTCAACATCCATAAAAAGCTGTTTTACCATAAGAGTGATCAGGTTGAGTTGCTGTGCGTCTTTTTTACCAAAGTATGCTCTTGTTGGATTTACTATGTTTAAAAGTTTGTTTACAACTGTAAGCACTCCACTAAAATGCCCTGGTCTTGTCATACCCTCTAAAACATATCCTCGTATGTGTGGTGCTTGAAGACTCACTTCATCTACACTATATATCTCATCTGGAGTTGGAAAAAACACAACATCAACACCTGCGAGCTGACAGATCTTTTTATCTGCTTCATCTTTTCTAGGGTACTGGTCTAAATCTTCTCCAGCCAAAAACTGTGTAGGGTTGACAAAGATAGAAACAACAACAAAACTATTTTGCTCTTTTGCTTTTTTTATCAAAGAGAGATGTCCATCATGCAGTGCACCCATCGTAGGAACAAAACCGATAGAACCATCCACTCCCTTAAGATAATTTTTTAGTTCATCAACAGTAGAAATAATCTTCATTTTAAGCCTCTATTTAATATAATCGCATTATACAATATATGGAACAAATTTATGGATAATTACGAATATACAGAACTTTTAAAAAACATCACCATCAAAATGCAAAATATCGAAGATGTTGTTGAACCTGAAAAAATAAAAGCAAGACTCAGTGAGATTGAAGAGCTTGAAAATAATCCAGAGTTTTGGAATGATGCACCAAATGCAGCAAAGATCCAAAAAGAAAAAACACAACTACAAAGAAAACTTGAAAAATTTCAAGTTGCAAAAAGTGCTGTTGAGGATGCGGTAGAACTTTATGAGATGGCTAAAGAGGAGGAGGATGAAGAATCACTTCAAGCTCTTTTTGATGATGCACCTTCACTTGAAGAACAGATACGTTCTATGGAGATAGAAGTACTTCTTAGTGGTGAAAGTGATTCTGCAAATGCAATTCTTACCATCCATCCAGGTGCAGGTGGAACAGAGTCTCAAGACTGGGCTGCGATGTTGCTACGAATGTATAAACGTTGGGCTGAGAGACACGACTTTAAAGTAGAGATGCTAGATTATCAAAGTGGAGAAGAAGCTGGGATCAAAGATGCGACACTTCTTATAAAAGGGCTCAATGCTTATGGATATCTCAAAGTTGAAAATGGTATCCACCGTCTTGTTCGTATATCTCCTTTTGATTCCAATGCTAAACGCCATACATCTTTTAGCTCAGTAATGGTATCTCCTGAGATTGATGATGATATCGATATTGTTATCGAAGATAAAGATATACGTATAGATACATACCGTGCAAGTGGTGCTGGTGGACAACATGTTAACAAAACAGAATCTGCCATCCGTATCACCCACATAAAAACGGGGGTCGTTGTGCAGTGCCAAAATGACAGAAGTCAACACAAAAATAAAGCCACTGCTATGAAAATGCTAAAATCTCGTCTTTACGAACTTGAGCTTGAAGAGCAAAAAGCTGCTGAAGCAGGTATTGCAAAGAGCGAGATAGGTTGGGGACATCAAATACGCTCGTATGTGATGCAACCTTACCAGCAAGTAAAAGATACACGTAGCAATGAAGCGTACTCCAATGTCTCTGCTATCCTTGATGGTGATATCGATACAATGATAGAGGGTGTGCTTATATCTATGAATAGAGCCTAATCTGATGCAACTTCTAAAAGAGTTCTATCTTGAAGATAAATGTTCTTACCTTCAAGGTAAAAATCAACAAATGTTTTATCAACTTATCGATCAGTGTGATAAAGAACATTGCCAAGAGCTTATTGAAAGAGGTTTTAGGCGTTTTGGAAAAATGTTTTTTCGCCCTGTATGTCATGATTGTACAGAGTGTCAAACAGTGAAAATCGATGTAGAAAACTACCACTTTTCAAAATCAGCAAAACGGGTTCTCAAAAAAGGATCTGATATCCAAACTTACATACAAAAACCTACACTAACACAAGAACATCTCAATCTTTTTGATGCTTATCATCGTTATATGCATCAAAAAAAAGGGTGGGATTTTCAAGAAACATCAGCGATGCACTATTACCAATCTTTTGTAGATGGATCACAGGAGTTTGGATATGAGATCCTTTACTTCTTTGAAGAAAGACTTATCGGTGTAGATCTTGTAGATATACTGCAAAATGGTATATCTTCAATCTACTTTTATTATGATCCTGAATATAGTGCATATTCTCTTGGTAGACTCTCTCTTTATAACCAGATTATCTATGCTAAAGAGAGAAAAAAAAGATGGATATATCTTGGTTACTATGTTCAAGAGTGTCCATCACTCAGCTATAAGGCATCTTACCAACCTCTTTATACTCTTCAAGGAAGACCAGAGATAGATCAGCCCTATATCTATCTTTAGTTAAAAAGTTCTTTTTTTTGCTCTTGACGAATCTCAAGCTTCTTACGATTTACTTCTTCAAGAAGTTTTCTTTGTAGTGCTTCATGCTTGCGTTTATCATTTTCACGAATATAACGAATTCTTTCTGCTTCTAGCTCTTTTTTTGATTTTGATTGTTTTTTACTTTGCATCTGTTTTTCTCTTAATTTTGCATCTTGATCAAGAAAAGCTTGTATCACACCCTTTGGATCGACTTCATTTTGATGTGCAAAATAGTATTGCATGATCTTATCTTTGTTTCGCTTTGTATCTATAAGACCAGTATTAATGATTTTTTCAAAAGTTTTACTATCTTCATTATCAATAGAAAGCTTAAAATTGTTTTTTGCAAATTTTACAAAAAAATCATTCTTTTTAGAGAGCTTTCTAAGATGCTGAAGGTATTCTTTTTGATTGTATCTTTTATCTTTTTTTTCAACTGCAAAGCCATACTCTTTTATAAGTTTTACCATTGAAACATACTTTTCAACATCAAGCTTTATGATTTTAAACTTTTCGATATCTTTTAACTTTTCAATTTTTGGAGCATTGTTATAGATAGTATCACCCAATGCAGCATAAACTTGAGGGTTACTAGCAAAAAGATTAAGAGAAAAAAATAGTACAATATAAAAAAACAGTTTCATATTAAATCCTAATATTAAATATAAATTCTAAAAGATTATAGCAAAGTTTTGTGAGCAAAAAGGAAAGAAACTCTCCAAAAGGAGAGTTTTTAAAAGAAAGAAGGATTAACCGTTACGTTTTTTGATAATCTCTTCAGAAACATTTTTAGGAACTTCTTCATAGTGATCAAATTCCATAGCGTATGTTGCACGCCCTTGAGTAGCTGAACGAAGGTCAGTTGAATAACCAAACATCTCTGCAAGTGGAACAAATGCATCAACAATTTTGTTTCCAGCACGATCACCCATAGAGTTTACTTGACCACGACGACGGTTAAGGTCACCGATAACATCACCCATATTCTCTTCAGGTACTTCAACTTCAACTTTCATCATTGGCTCTAAGATTGAAGGGTTTGCTTTACGACAAGCCTCTTTAAATGCCATAGAACCAGCAAGTTTAAACGCCATCTCGTTTGAATCCACATCGTGGTAAGAACCATCGTAAAGTGTAACTTCAACATCTTCCATTGGATAACCTGCAAGAACACCGTTTTGCATAGCTTCCTCACAACCTTTTTCAACTGCTGGGATGTATTCTCTTGGAATTGCACCACCTTTGATCTCGTTGTTGAAGATAAATCCTGTATCTGGCTCACCTGGCTTAACTTTGATAAATACATGACCATATTGACCACGACCACCAGATTGTTTTGCATATTTGTACTCTTGATCAACTTCTACCTTGATAGACTCACGGTAAGATACTTGTGGAGCACCAACTTCTGCCTCAACTTTAAACTCACGTTTCATACGATCAACAAGGATCTCAAGGTGAAGCTCACCCATACCAGAGATAATAGTTTGACCAGTTTCCTCATCAGTATGAACTCTAAAAGAAGGATCTTCTGCAGCAAGTTTACCAAGTGCAATACCCATTTTTTCTTGGTCAGCTTTTGTTTTAGGCTCAACTGCAACAGAGATAACTGGCTCTGGAAAGTCCATACGCTCAAGTACAACTTTTTCTTCTGGATCACAAAGAGTATCACCAGTAGTAGTTGACTTAAGACCAACAACAGCACCGATCTCACCAGCATAGATCTCTTTTACCTCTTCACGTTTGATCGCATGCATCTTAACGATACGACCAACACGCTCTTTTTTGTCTTTTGTTGTATTGTGAACATACGAACCAGACTCTAAAGAACCACGGTAAACACGGATAAACGTAAGAACACCAACGAATGGGTCAGTCATGATTTTAAATGCGAGTGCAGCAAATGCACCATCATCAGTAGACTCAACAACAACTTCTTGTTCTTCGTCTTCCATCATTGTACCACGGATAGCCTCTGCTTCAACTGGTGAAGGAAGGTAATCAACAACAGCATCAAGTAGAGTTTGAACACCTTTGTTTTTAAATGCAGTACCTGGAGTCATAGGAACGATCGCCATACCTAAAGTAGCAGACTTGATCGCAGCTTTGATCTCTTCTTGAGTGATCTCTTCACCCTCAAGAAATTTCATAGCAAATTCATCATTACCATCTACCTCAGAAAGAGTCTCAAGCATTTTTTCTCTATACTCATCAGCTTTATCTTGAAGCTCTGGACGAATATCTTGCTCATGATAAGCAGAACCCATTGCAGCATCAGCATCCCAAACGATCTCTTTCATTTTTACAAGGTCAATAACACCTTCGAAGTTGTCTTCTGCACCAATTGGAAGTTGGAAAGGCATTGGGTTACCCTTAAGACGCTCACGAATTTGGTTTTCAACTTCGTAGAAATCTGCACCAGTTCTATCCATTTTGTTAACAAAAACAATTGAAGGTACTTTATAACGGTTACGTTGTCTCCAAACTGTTTCTGATTGTGGTTGAACCCCACCAACAGCACAGAACACTGAAACAGCACCATCAAGTACACGCATAGAACGCTCAACTTCAATAGTAAAGTCAACGTGGCCCGGAGTATCAATAATATTGATCTGTTTTCCTTGCCATTCACATGTTGTTGCAGCTGAAGTAATTGTAATACCACGCTCTTGCTCTTGCTCCATCCAGTCCATTGTTGCAGCACCATCGTGAACTTCACCGATTTTATGCTCAACACCTGTATAGAACAGGATTCTCTCTGTAGTTGTAGTTTTACCAGCATCAATGTGCGCAGCAATACCGATGTTTCTTACATCTTCTAATTTGTGACTTCTTGCCATTATGATTTCCTAATTACCATCTATAATGAGCAAATGCTTTATTAGCTTCTGCCATTTTATATGTATCTTCTTTTTTCTTAAATGCAGCACCCTTATCGCTTGCAGCATCCATAAACTCATTAGCCAATCTCTCAGCCATAGTTCTTTCGTTTCTTTTACGTGCAGCATCAATTAACCAACGAATAGCTAGTGATTGTTGACGTACTGGGCGTACTTCTACTGGAACTTGATAAGTAGCACCACCAACACGGCGAGATTTTACTTCAATAATTGGTTTAATATTCTCGATAGCTTCGTTAAATGTATCGATCCCTGATTTTTCACCACGTGAAGAGATGATATCAAGTGCAGAGTAGATAATCTTCTCAGCAATAGACTTTTTACCATCTAACATAACTTTATTAATAAACTTCGTCAATACCTTGCTTCCATAGATTGGATCTGGCATTACTGGACGAACGGGAGCTTTTCTTCTTCTCATTTGTTTTTTTCCTTCTTCAATTTGTTTTCAAATTTACTCAAAGCGTTAGCATAAAACCAACAACCCTGTAGCTAGCTTGAATATCTTAGTCTAAGACTATTTTTTAGGTTTTTTAGTTCCGTATTTAGAACGAGCAACCATACGGTTTGCAACACCAGCAGTATCGAGCGCACCACGAATAATATGGTACTTAACACCTGGTAAATCTTTTACCCTACCACCACGTACAAGTACGATAGAGTGTTCTTGAAGGTTGTGACCTTCACCACCGATATAAGAGATAACTTCAAAACCTGAAGTTAATCTAACTTTTGCAACTTTTCTTAAAGCCGAGTTTGGTTTTTTAGGTGTAGTTGTGTAAACACGTGTACAAACACCACGACGCTGTGGACAAGCATTTAAAGCAGCAGATTTTGATTTCTTTACTACTTTTTTACGCTCTTTACGAATCAATTGATTGATTGTAGGCATAGAATTCCTTTACTTAATTTTTCCAGTAGAATGTAATCCTCTAAATTTTTAGAGAATTATAGACACGCAATGATACAAAAATAGTATTTAAAGAAAGCTTATTTTAAGTGAATGTTAATACTTAAAGATATATTATGAAGATATTGTTTCAAATGGGGAAGAGAAAGGAGTTACTACTCCTCCTCTTTTTCAAACTCAATAGTTTGATCTTTGTAGATACCTGTACCAACAGGGATCGTACGACCGATAATAACATTCTCTTTAAGGTTGTTAAGATCATCAACTTTTGCTGAAACTGCTGCTTCAGTAAGTACTTTAGTTGTATCTTGGAACGATGCAGCTGAGATGATACTATCAGCACTAACCGCAGCACGAGTGATACCAACAAGGAATGGCTCAGCGATCGCTGGACGACCACCAAGACGGATGATTTTTGCATTCTCTTGAGCAAATTTATTTTTAGAGATAAGATCTCCCTCGATAAATTTCGTATCTCCAGATTTTACAATTTTTACTTGACGTAACATCTGAGTAAAGATCACCTCAATATGTTTATCTGCGATATTAACCCCTTGAGAACGATAAACTTGTTGTACTTCACTTACAAGGTAGTTATAAAGTGCTTTTACACCCATAATACGAAGAAGCTCATGCGATGATAAGATACCAGTTGTAAGTCTTTCACCAGCATGCACAAAGTCACCAGGTGCAACAACAGGTTCATGAGATTTATCAACAAAGTACTCTTTTACAATACCATTCTCAGAGTTACTTACAACAATACGAACTTTACCACGAAGTGGTTTTCCAAAGCTTACTGTACCATCAATCTCAGAGATAAGTGCAGTTGCTTTTGGACGACGACCCTCAAAAAGTTCACTTACACGTGGAAGACCCCCTGTAATATCGCTTGACTTTTGAAGTGCTTTTGGAGTTTTTGCAATGATATCTGCAATCTTCACAGTTGCACCATCTTCTACAAAAACAGAAGACTTTGGCTCAATCGCATAACGCAACAGCTCACCATCTTCTGTAGCTAAAACGATAGCAGGTTTATACTCAGATGAGATATGATCATTGATCATAAGACGAGTCTTACCTGTTAACTCATCGAGTTGCTCAGATGCAGTTGTTCCTACAATGATATCTTCATATTTTACAACACCATTAGCTTCAGAGATAATAGGGTTAGAGTATGGATCCCACTCAGCGATCACAACAGACTCATCAGAAGATGGTTTTGCGATCACAGAACTTGCTTCTACACTCTCATCATCATCTGTAACGATCACACTACCACGAGCAATATAGTGACGAACAGCTTCACGATTGTTGTTATCAACAACAGTTGCAAAAAGACCCTTCTCTTCTACTTCATATCCGGCCTTAAGCCCTTCAAATCTCTCTAAATAGTCACCTTTAAGAAGGAAGTATTTTACAGTACCTTCCTCTTTTGCAAGGATTTTTTGAGTAACAGGAGCACCATTATCAACAAGTAACTCAGAAGCATAAGGGATACGACTTGGTACATTCCATCCATCTTTAATAGTCTCAACGATAGAATCTTCCGCTTCAACTGCAGAACCATTTTCATGTGGGAAATAGTATTTACCCTCAATTTGTCCACTTACACCCGCAAGTTCATTTGGTTTGGCAATCTCATTTTTACGAAGTGAATAACGTAATGTTTCATCTTTACCAACAAGAGAAACAATCACTTCATCGTGGATCGTTTGGATCTCTACCTTACCAGCAAATGGAGCTTTGATTTTAGGTTCAACTAAAAGTACAGCTGCATTACGACGGTTTGCAACGATATTTTTACCCTCTTTTGAAAAGTAAGTTTTAAGGTTATAATAACGGATGAAACCTTCTTTTTCTGCAATAACTTGACGCTCTTGTGCAGTAGAAGATGCAGTTCCCCCAACGTGGAATGTTCTAAGTGTAAGCTGAGTACCAGGCTCACCAATTGATTGAGCAGCAACAATACCAACAGCCTCACCAGGACGAACTATATATCCAGTCGCAAGGTTTACACCATAACAAAGTGCACAGATACCATCTTCACTTTTACATGTTGTTGGTGTTCTGATGTGAGCTGATTTGATACCAGCCTCAGCAATCACTTTTGCACTCACTTCATCAAGGAGAGTCCCCTCTGCATAAAGGATCTCATTTGAGATAGGATCGATCACATCTTCTGCAAGTACACGACCATTAAGTCTATCTTCTAAAGACTCAATTAATGTATTTTGATCAGAGATATCTGAGATCTCAATACCTTCGTGAGTATGACAATCATGCTCAACAATCTTCACATTTTGTGCAACATCAACAAGCTTACGAGTTAAGTAACCCGCATTCGCTGTTTTAAGTGCAGTATCGGCAAGACCTTTACGAGCACCGTGAGTTGAAATAAAGTACTCAATAACGTTTAGACCCTCTTTAAAGTTTGAGATAATTGGTGTTTCAATAATATCTCCTGAAGGCTTAGCCATAAGACCACGCATACCAGCAAGCTGACGAATCTGTGCTGCAGAACCACGAGCTCCAGAGTCTGCCATCATGTGAATAGAGTTGAAACCATCTTTATCAGTTTCAACAAGTGTCATCATCTCAGCTGCAAGTGTGTTGTTTGTATCTGTCCAAACATCGATGATTTTATTATAACGCTCTTGTTCAGTTAAAAGACCAGCTTCAAACTGTTTTTGGATCTCAATAACACGAGCTTTAGAATCAGCGATCTTACCAGCTTTCATATCTGGAACACGGATATCATCAGCAGAGATAGATACACCAGCTTCAGTTGCATGTTTGAAACCTAAATTTTTAAGGTTGTCAAGGAATGTTGCAGTGATACCGATACCACCATGTTTTTGAACATAATCAACAACTTCATTGATCGCTTTTTTCTTCATAACTCTGTTCCAAAGTTCAACTGGAACAAAATCAGGTAAAATAGCTTTAAGAAGTAAACGACCAGCTGTCGTATGGATAATACGTCCATCAACACGAGTTCTTACTTTTGCATGAAGATCAAGTGCATCATGCTCAAGAGCAATACGGATCTCATCAACATTTGCAAAAAGTTTATTACTCCCTTTTACGCCATTTTTCTCAAGAGTAATATAATAGATACCAAGTACCATATCTTGTGATGGTGTAGCGATCGCTTTACCACTTGCTGGAAGCAAGATATTCATAGATGCAAGCATAAGTACTTTTGCCTCTGCAATCGCTGCAGAAGATAAAGGTACGTGAACAGCCATCTGATCCCCATCGAAGTCGGCATTGAATGCAGCACAAACAAGCGGGTGAAGCTGAATAGCTTTTCCTTCAATAAGCTTTGGATGGAATGCTTGAATAGAGAGTTTGTGAAGTGTTGGTGCACGGTTAAGCATTACAGGATAACCATCAACAATCTCAGCAAGACATTCCCAAACTTCGTTTGTTTTTTCCTCAATCATTTTCTTCGCAGCTTTTACAGTTGTTGCATACCCTTTATCTTCAAGTTTAGCAATCAAATGTGGCTTAAATAGCTCAAGAGCCATTTTCTTAGGTAATCCACACTCATCCATACGTAAAGATGGTCCAACAACAATTACTGAACGACCAGAGAAATCAACACGTTTACCAAGTAAGTTTTGACGAAAACGTCCTTGTTTCCCTTTAATGATCTCTGAAAGAGATTTAAGTGGACGCTTATTAGCTCCCTTAACTGCATTTGCACGACGACCATTGTCAAAAAGTGCATCAACAGACTCTTGAAGCATACGCTTCTCATTTCTTACAATAATCTCTGGTGCTTCAAGTTCAACTAAACGTTTAAGACGTTGGTTACGGTTAATAACACGACGATAAAGGTCATTTACATCAGAAACTGCAAACTTACCACCATCAAGGCTTACAAGTGGACGAAGATCTGGTGGAAGAACAGGAAGCACTGTTAACATCATCCAAGCAGGGTTATTACCGCTATTTAAGAACGATTCAATAACTTTTAAACGCTTTCCAATTGTCTTACGTTTTGCTTCAGATTTTGTTTCACCAATCGCTTCTTTAAGTTGAGTAAAAAGATCAACTAAATCGATAGAGTCTAAAAGGTCACGAACAACTTCACCACCCATACGAGCTTTAAATCCAAGCTCACCAAAGCGCTGTACTAGTGTTCTGTATTGCTCTTCATTAAGTACATCATATTTTAAAACAGGTGTTTTTGCTTCAGCATCATAATATGCCTCACCACCCTCTTCTACGATATATGCCTCATAGTAAAGCACACGTTCAAGATCTTTCATCTTGATACCAAGAAGTGTACCGATACGTGATGGTAATGAAGATACATACCAAATATGTGCTACAGGAGTTACAAGTTCAATGTGTCCCATACGGTTACGACGAACTTTTGTAGATGTTACTTCAACACCACATTTCTCACATACAACACCTTTATAACGCATCTTTTTGTATTTACCACAAAGACACTCATAGTCTCTTACTGGTCCAAAGATTTTTGCACAGAAAAGTCCGTCACGCTCAGGCTTGAGTGTACGGTAGTTGATAGTTTCAGGCTTTTTTACCTCACCATGACTCCATGACATAACCTTCTCAGGTGATGCCAAACGGAATTGGAGTTGTTTTATATCTGTTGGTCTGCTATCTTCAGTTACTTCTACTGGTACTAATTTACTCATCGTCTTCCACCTCGTCCATAATCTCTACATCAAGAGCAAGTGATTGTAGCTCTTTTGTTAGTACAAACAGTGTTTCAGGGATACCTGAAGCTGGTACTAACTCACCTTTTGTAAGTGCTTTATATGCACGTACACGACCATCAACATCATCTGACTTGATAGTTAACATCTCTTTTAGAACTGCTGATGCACCGTATGCTTCAAGAGCCCAAACTTCCATCTCACCAAATCTTTGACCACCAAAGAGTGCTTTACCACCAACTGGTTGCTGAGTAACAAGTGAGTATGGTCCAGTTGAACGAGCATGGATTTTTTCATCAACAAGGTGATGAAGTTTAAGGATATACATATACCCAACGTTTACACGCTCTTTAATCTTCTCACCTGTTTTACCGTTGTAAAGTACAACTTTACCATCATCATCCATTTTTGCTAGTTCATAAAGTTTAGCAAATTCAACTGCATTTACACCTTCAAAGATAGGAGTTGCAAAACGCACCCCACCTTTAGCCCAGTCACGTGCATGTTTTAAGAACTCTTCATCACTCATAGCCCCGATCACTTCTGCTGCATTCATAAGACCAGCAACATCAGCGATAGAGATCATTTTTTCTCTAAGGTTCTTAATAAAGTCTGCTTGTTTCTCATCAAACTCTTTTTGGATTTGATTTCCAAGTTCACGACCTGCAAAACCAAGGTGCATCTCTAAAATCTGACCAATATTCATACGTGAAGGTACACCTAGTGGATTAAGACATACATCAACACTACGTCCATCTTCCATATATGGCATATCAACTTCTGGTACAATGGTTGAAACGATACCTTTATTTCCGTGACGACCTGCCATTTTATCACCAACTTTTAACTTACGTTTTGTAGCGATATAAACTTTTACATATTTAACAACACCATTTGGAAGGATGTCATCTTTTTCTAAAATGTTAAGTTTCTCTTCATGCTCATCTCTAAAGACACGCTTCTCTTTTTGGAAATAGTTTTTCGTTTTGTTATACTCAGCTTGAATCTCTTCGCTAAAAGATTTTACAATTGCATTCATAGCAAAACGGTTTACACCCTCAAGATCTGCGCCATCAAGCATCTCGCCTGCTTTGTACTCTCTCTCACCAACTTTAATATCAGCTAAAAGAGGCTCACGAGTAAGAAGTTTAGTAACACGAAGCATCTCCTCTTTATCTATCATGATAAGACGATCATAGTGTTCACGCTCTAAGTAATCTCTCTCTTCTTTTTCAAGTTCTAGTGCACGTGGATCTTTGTCATAACCTTTTTTTGTAAAGATTTTGATATCTACTACAACACCTTCCATAGATGGTGGACAGTAAAGTGACTTGTTAACAACATGTCCAGCTTTTTCACCAAAGATAGCACGTAAAAGTCTCTCTTCAGGAGTTGGTTTTACTTCACCTTTAGGGCTTACTTTACCAACTAAAATCATACCACCTTTTACAGTTGTACCGATTTTTACGATACCACTCTCATCAAGGTGAGCAAGCTCATCATCACGAACATTAGGGATATCACGAGTGATCTCCTCAACACCGTGTTTTAACTCACGTGCCTCTACCTCTTTTTCATAGATATGTACAGATGTAAATGCATCTTGACGGATTAAGCGCTCAGAGATAACAATCGCATCTTCAAAGTTATAACCATTCCAAGGCATAAACGCAACCATCGCATTTACACCAAGAGCAAGCTCACCTTGATCCATATTTGGACCATCAGCAATAATTTGCCCTTTCTCTACAATCTCACCAACTTGTACAATTGGTTTTTGAGTAAAGCTTGTGTTTTGGTTGGTACGAAGATTTTTTTGTAATGGATAGTAATCGATGTAGATCTCTCCACCCTCTTCACCCATCACATAGATGTGTTTACCATCAACTTTCTCTATCTTACCACCACGTTTTGCTTTTACACATTCCCAACTGTCACGTGCAACAAGTTTTTCAACACCTGTTCCAACCATAGGTGCATTTACACGTAAAAGTGGTACAGCTTGACGCTGCATATTTGAACCCATAAGTGCACGGTTGGCATCATCGTGCTCAAGAAAAGGAATAAGTGATGCTGCAACACCTACAACCATGTGAGATGAAAGGTCTGCATATTGACACTCTTCAGGTTTACGAAGTAAAATCTCACCATCTTGACGAACAGAGATAAGATCCTCTACGAATTGCCCATCTTCATCAAGTTTATTTGAAGCAGCAGCGATCATTACACCCTCTTCTTGAGTTGCTGTAAGATATACTACTTCATTTGTAACTTTTCCATCTTTCATCACCTTATATGGTGCTTCGATGAAACCATGCTCATTTACTTTAGAGTATGTTGCCAAAGTATTGATAAGACCAATATTTTGACCCTCTGGAGTCTCAATAGGACAGATACGACCATAATGAGTCGGGTGAACGTCACGCACTTCAAAACCAGCACGCTCTTTAACAAGACCACCCTCACCAAGTGCACTTAAACGACGCTTATGTGTAACTTCTGAAAGTGGATTTGTTTGATCCATAAACTGAGAAAGTTGTCCCCCAGAGAAAAACTCCATAATAGTAGAAGTGATCATCTTAGAATTAATAAGATCGTGTGGCATAAGCTCATTCATTGGACCACTCATTGTAGAGAGTTTGTCACGAATCGCTTTTTGCATCTTCACAAGACCATTATGCAGTTCATTTCCTAGAAGCTCACCGATAGCACGAATACGACGGTTACCAAGGTGATCTCTATCATCGATATGACCTTGACCATTTTTAACTTTGATTACATATTTTACAGACTCGATAATATCTTCATGAGTAAGAACAGTTACATACTCAGGGATAGAAAGACCAAGTTTGTGATTCATCTTCATACGACCAACACGAGTAAGATCATATCTTTCAGGATCAAAGAAGAGCTGATTTACGAATGCACGAGCAGCCTCTTTAGTTACTGGCTCACCTGGACGCATAACTTTATAAATACGAATCGCAGATAAATCATTTTCATCTTCAATCTCTTCAGTTTGCTTCAATAACTTAAGTGAATCTGCATCAGCATTAAATGCATTAATAATAGAACCATCAACACCCTCTGCTAAATCGTTTGCAATTTTGAACGATTCAACACCAATCTCCATCATCTTTTTAAGTTTTGTCTCATCAATATGAGTCATCGTATCAAAAAGAACTTCACCTGTTTCAGGATCAATAATTGGCTCAGCTAAATATCTATCAAGTAAAATCTCAAGTGGATATTCTACTTCAGTTAAACCTTCATCAATAAGTTTTTGTGCTTTTTTTGCTGAGAGTCTTTTACCTGCAGCAACTAATGTTTTACCATCAACATCTACTAAATCATAAGTAAGGCGTGAAGCATAATCACTTGGGTTAAAAGGCATAGCAAACTTGTTATCTCTAAATGAGATAGTTTGAATAGGGTAAAAAAGTTTTAAAATATCTTGTTTTGAATAACCTAACGCACGGAACATAATCGTTACAGGAACTTTACGGCGTTTGTTGATTCTCATATATAAAATATCTTTAGGATCATACTCGAAGTACAACCATGAACCACGATCTGGAATAATTTGACCCGTATAGATCAATTTATTTCCTGCTGTAGTTGATTCTTCTTCTTTGAAAATTACACCAGGGGAGCGGTGAAGTTGATTTACAACAACACGTTCAACACCATTAATGATGAATGATGTTCTATCTGTCATAAGTGGAATATCACGAACAAATATTGATTGTTCTTTGATATCTTTTACACCAAGTTTCTCTTTAGTGTTTTCATCTCTGTCCCATAAAACAAGACGAGTTTTCATTCTAAGGCTTACCGCATAAGTAAGTCCTCTCTCCATACACTCACGAACCGTATATTTTGGGTTCGCTACTTCAGATCCAATATACTCAACAGTAAGTCTGTTTTGAGCATCATGAATAGGAAATACTGATTGAAATACATTCTCAATACCACTTGCACTTCTATCTTTTGCATCAAGCATTAAAAATTTGTCATAAGAAGATTGTTGAAGTTGTAAGAGATTTGGTACTTCAATTTCTTGAGGAGTTTTAGAGAAGTCTACACGAAGACGATTTCCGGAATATAAAGTGTTTAACATAGGCTACCTCGATGAGTTGTTAGTTATCAATTCTAGTCGTCACCAGAATGATTTTGAGCTTGAAAGCAAGCTCGTTTATTTACAGTGCTTATAAACGACATAAGGGCACTTTAGCAAAGAGAGAAGTTTCTCTTTGCTAAAGCGCCCAAAATTGAGGGGTTAAACCCCTCATAAAAGTGTTAAATAATTATTTAACTTCTACTGTTGCACCAGCTTCTTCTAGAGCAGCTTTAGCTTCTTCAGCAGTTTCTTTATCTACACCCTCTTTGATTGTAGATGGTAGTGCTTCACATGCTTCTTTTGCTTCTTTAAGTCCAAGACCAGTAAGAGCACGAACAGCTTTAATAACACCAATTTTCTTAGCACCAGCATCAGTAAGTACTACATCAAACTCTGTTTTTTCAGCAGCAGCACCAGCAGCATCACCACCAGCAACACCAGCAACAGCTACAGGTTGTGCAGATACACCAAATTTTTCTTCGAACTCTTTTACTAATTCAGAAAGTTCTAATACAGAAAGTCCTGAAATAAATTCTAATACGTCTTCTTTAGTTACAGCCATATTTTTCTCCTATGAGTATTTTTATTTTGTTTAATGTGATAATTCACATCAAAGAAAGCTTATTAAGCTTCCTCTTCTTCTTTCTTCTTACGAAGTGCATCGATTCCAATTGCAAGGTTTGTAACTGGAGCCATCCAAGTTGCAGCAAGCATACCAAGAAGCTCATCACGACCTGGAAGTTTAGCAAATGCTTCGATTTTAGCTATGTCAGCAGGTTCTTTATCTAAGTAACCAGCTTTGATAACAAATTGTTCATTTGTTTTTGCAAAATCAGCAGCAATCTTAGCAGCAGCGATAACATCATCAGACCAAACAAAAATGTTTGTATCTTTGATCTCAACACCACTCATTCCTGCATTGTTTAATGCGATTGTTGCCAAAGTATTTTTAACAACCTGAACACTTGTGTCTTTTGCGCGTGCAGCTTTACGTAACTCTTCAAGTTTACTTACAGTAAGCCCTTTATAGTCACAAATAACAACTGCAGTTGTATTTTCAAATGCAGCAGTTAAGTTAGCTATCACTTCAGCTTTTTTAGACTTAAGCATAAATTCTCCTTTCTAGACATAACTTCAAGAGGGGCGGGAAAGGCCAATTAAGCTCACTACCAACATGGTAGATACCCCCATCTATCTTTAGTCCAAGTAATTCAGATTTCCAAAAACGAAAATCTTTAGTTAAAGATACACTTATCTCAAACTAAAGACTTTCAAACGCCAAAGGCGTCTGAAACTACTTGATATCTGCTAAAGCAATAACATCAAGTTTTACAGCAGGACTCATAGTAAGAGAAAGTGCTGCATTTTTAATATAACGACCTTTTGCAGATGCTGGTTTTTGCTTGTTAATCGCTGCTACAAACGCAGAAATGTTTTCAGCAATTTTATCTGCATCAAAACTAGCTTTACCGATACCAGCATGGATATTACCTTTTTTGTCAACACGGAAAGTAACTTGACCACCCTTTACATTGTTAACAGCAGTTGCAACATCTGGAGTTACTGTACCAGTTTTAGGGTTTGGCATAAGACCTTTTGGCCCTAAAATACGACCGATTTGTCCAACAAGACCCATACAGTCAGGTGCAGCAACAACTACATCAAAGTTGAAGATTCCCTCTTTGATTTGTGCAACTAAATCATCAGTTCCAACAATATCTGCACCAGCAGCCTTAGCCTCATCAGCTTTAGCACCTTTAGCAAATACTGCAACACGAACAGTTTTACCTGTACCGTGTGGAAGAACGATTGCACCACGTACCATTTGATCAGCATGACGTGGATCAACATTTAAATTCATAGCAATTTCAACAGTTTCATCAAATTTTGCACTTTTTAAATCTTTTACAGTTGCAGAAGCTTCCTCAACTGTATATGATTTAGTAGCATCAATTTTTTCAACTAATTGTTTATATCTTTTACTCATTTGTCAAATTCTCCATATTAATTCTGCCACACAATTTTATATCACTGTGGTCGATGATAGTTTTGTCTTAGTCTACGATCTCGATACCGATTGAACGAGCAGAACCAGCTAAAGTATTAGCAGCCATCTCTTTATCATCAGTGTTTAAATCTTCGATTTTTTGCTCAACTACTTCCATAAGTTGTGCACGAGTAAGTTTTCCAACTTTGTTTTTAAGTGGATTGTCTGTACCCTTTTTAAGTCCAGCAGCTTTCATAAGAAGCTCAGATGCAGGTGGTTGTTTTGTAACGAAAGAAAAACTTCTATCATTGTAAACAGTAATAACTACAGGAACTTTAAATCCCATCTTATCTTTTGTTTTTTCGTTGAATGCTTTACAGAATTCCATAATGTTAACACCACGTTGTCCGAGTGCAGGTCCAACTGGTGGAGCAGGGTTTGCTTTACCAGCTTCAATTTGTAGCTTGATATAATCCATGACTTTTTTTGCCATTTTTTGTCCTTTTTATGAATTTAAATTTAGATGATTTTTTCAACTTGCGTATACGATATGTCTACCGGTGTCGCACGTCCAAAAATCGAAACATTAAGTTTAAGAGTACCATGTTCAAGGTCATACTCATCCACAGTTGCAGTAAAGTTTGCAAATGGTCCATCAATAATACGAACAGTCTCACCATTGTCAAAAAATACTTTTGGTTTTGGTGCAGCACGATTATTCACACGATCTAAGATAACATTAATATCATGCTCACTTAGAGGTGTTGGAATATTAGACTCACCAATAAATCCAGATACTTTAGGAATTGACTGAATCATATGCTGAATCTCAGTATTGAGATCAATTTTTGCAAATACATATCCAGAATAAAGTGAACGCTCACTTACTTTTTTCTTTCCATCTTTTACTTCAATAACATCCTCTGTTGGGACAATAACCTCTTGAATCTGCTCTTGAAGACCATATTCTTCTATCATGTTAAAGATTGCATCTCTAACTGCCCTGTCACTTCCATAGGTCTGAATAGAGTACCATTGATGTGCCATTATAACTCCTTAACCTAAGATTGCTGACATAATTGATGACATAATCAAATCAACTAATGCTAAAAAAGCAGCAATTGCAGAAACAACTACAATTACTGCTATATATGCTTGCTTTACCTGACCTGATGTAGGAAAGATAACCTTACTTAGTTCTACTTTTGCATTATGAATATGTTTGTTTAAACTCATTTTATACTTTCCCAAAAAATATTGTCATTTATTATAAGTAAAACTCGTAAGTTACACTAATAAAAAATGGTGGCAGGCGTAGAGAGACTCGAACTCCCAACACCCGGATTTGGAATCCGGTGCTCTACCATTGGAGCTATACGCCTATAAGTGAGCCGAAGCTCAAGAGAGAAACTGAAATTACAGTTTCATCTCTTTGTGTACTGTATGTTCTTTACAGAATTTACAATACTTTCTTACTGAAAATTTTTCAGTATGAGTTTTTTTGTTTTTAGTTGTGTGATAGTTACGTCTTGTACACTTCTCACAACCTAAGTGAATTGCTTCTCTCATTTTAGTACCTTTGTAAAGGATTTTGCATATTAGCCGAAGCTAATTATGCAAGAATCTCAGCAACAACACCAGCACCAACAGTTCTACCACCTTCACGGATAGCGAACTTAGTACCTTGCTCCATTGCAATTGGGTGGATTAACTCAGCAGTAATACTTACATTATCACCTGGCATAACCATCTCAGTACCTTCTGGTAAAGTGATCGCACCAGTTACGTCTGTAGTACGTACATAGAATTGTGGACGGTAACCATTAAAGAATGGAGTATGACGACCACCCTCATCTTTGCTAAGTACATAGATCTCAGCTGTAAACTTAGTATGTGGAGTGATTGAACCTGGCTTACAAAGAACTTGACCACGCTCAACTTCATTTTTAGCAATACCACGGATAAGGATACCACAGTTATCACCTGCTTCACCTTGTTCCATCTCTTTACGGAACATTTCAACACCAGTTACAGTAGTTTTTTGAGTGTCTTTGATACCAACGATCTCAACTTCCTCACCAACTTTGATCACACCACGCTCGATACGACCAGTAACAACTGTACCACGACCAGAGATAGAGAATACATCTTCAACTGGCATTAAGAAATCTTTATCAGTTTCACGTGCTGGCTCAGGGATGTAAGCATCTACTTCAGCCATAAGTTTTTTAATTTTTTCTGACCACTCACCAAGTGTACCAGTTTTTGCTTCTTCAAGAGCTTTAAGAGCAGAACCAGCTACGATTGGAGTATCGTCACCTGGGAAATCATAAGCATCTAGAAGTTCACGAATTTCCATCTCTACTAGTTCAAGAAGTTCTTCATCATCAACCATATCTTCTTTGTTCATGAAAACAACGATGTATGGTACACCAACTTGTTTAGAAAGAAGGATGTGCTCACGAGTTTGTGGCATTGGACCATCAGCTGCAGATACAACTAAGATAGCACCATCCATTTGTGCAGCACCAGTAATCATGTTTTTAACATAATCCGCGTGACCTGGACAGTCAACGTGTGCATAGTGACGTGAATCTGTTTCATACTCAACGTGTGAAGTAGCGATAGTAATACCACGCTCTCTTTCTTCTGGTGCATTATCGATTTGATCATAATCCATAAGTGCTGCATCATTAGTTACTGCAAGTACTGCTGTAATAGCAGCTGTTAGTGTTGTTTTACCGTGGTCAACGTGACCGATTGTACCGATGTTAACATGCGGTTTATTACGTTCAAACTTTTCTTTTGCCATAGAGCTCACGAGCGGATTTGAACCGCCGACCTCTTCCTTACCAAGGAAGTGCTCTACCCCTGAGCCACGAGAGCAACAGTCTTTTAAATCATAAGATCTCAAGCAATAATTGAATAATTCTTATACAGTACTAGATTTGATTATTAGATGAAAAGCTATATAGATAATATATATTATGAAGTAATTTTGCATTATACTTCAGCTTCCAGAATTTTGATAACTTTAGTGGAGCGGGTGAAGGGATTCGAACCCTCGACAGCCTGCTTGGAAGGCAGGAACTCTAGCCACTGAGTTACACCCGCATATGATATCAAAAAGTGGTGGTGGGAAGAGGAGTCGAACCTCTGAACCCATAGGGAGCAGATTTACAGTCTGCCGTCGTTGGCCACTTGACTATCCCACCATCTTAATCTGGTCTAACACTGTTTCTAATATTTATCAATGGTGCCGACACGAGGATTTGAACCCCGGGCCTGCTGATTACAAATCAGCTGCTCTAGCCAACTGAGCTATGTCGGCAACGGTTATTGATGGCGAAATTATAGACAAAAAAGTTTTTAATGTCAAGGGTTTTTGTTAAAAATGTAAAATTTCTCCATCTTTTACTATCTTAGCCCCTATTTTACCGCTTTTTTCATTGACTTCTGAAATAACTTTATTTTCATATATTGGCTTAATATGGTTAATATAAAGTGCAATATCCTCTCTTGGCATATTCTCTAATCCACTAAAGAGAGTTTTTGGTGTTAAATGTTTTGTTGTTTTTGCCAAATCTTCCAATGATGATGGAAATGAACATTCTAGAACCATTGCAGAGATATTTTGATTTTTTTCCAACATCTCCAATGTAGATGTTAAAGAGAATGTATCTGCACTAATAAGTAATGCTTTATCATCTTGAGTATATATATAACCACAGCTCTCGACAGTATGATCTGTGCTGTATGCTAAAATGTACTCATCTTTACCTATTTGATAAGATTTTTCCAGATCGATAATTGTATATTCTACAGCAACAACATCACTATCATACAAATATATTTTTGAAAAATCTGGCCATATAATATCATTGAGGTAATGTTCTTGCAATGCTTTAATTGTTGATTCTAATCCCATTATATGTAAAGTGTGTTTACGAAGTGAGAAATAGTTATCTAAAATATATGCTATATCTGATATATGATCCAAATGAGCATGTGTAAGCCAGACATGGGTTATTTGTACAGACTTTTCCTCTAAAGCACTTAATAAGTTGCCAGCATCTATCACATGGTTGTCATTAAGTAAAAAAGATGTTGTTCCATAATTTTTAGCTTTTGTTCCGTATGCTCCCAAAACTTTTACAGATCTTTTTGCCTCTTTGACTTCTTTTGGTTCATAGTGATCTTTAAATTTTTCTCTAATTGAATAAAACTCATTAAGATTTTCAAAAAACAGCTCAACTAACTTAGGATCAAAATGTTTCCCTTTTTCTTGATGAAAAAGTTTTAAAATTTTTTCATCCTTCCAAGCTTTTTTGTAAACTCTATCACTACCCAACGCATCAAATACATCTGCGATTGCAGTAATACGACCATATATATGAATGTTTTCACCCGACAAACCACGAGGATAGCCTGTTCCATCCCATTTTTCATGATGTTCATAAGCCACAATAGCAGCCGCTTTTAAAAGATCTCTTTGAGAGTTCTTGATCATATTGTACCCAAGCTCTGCATGGGTATTCATAATCTTTCTTTCATCATCATTAAATCTTCCTGGCTTATTTAAAATCGAATCAGGAATAGCAATTTTTCCTATATCATGCATAGGGGAAGCTTGCTTTAAAAGCTCTGCTTCATCTTCACAAAGTCCATATGCCAATGCGAGTACTTTTGAGTATTCTGCTACACGTTTTACATGATAACCTGTTTCTTGAGAACGACTCTCTCCAATAGCACCCATTGTAAATACTACCTCTCTTTGGGTCTCTTCTATCTCAGTAGCCAACTGTTTTGTTATAAGTGTTTCTGTAGCATAAGTTGCAGCCAATAGAAGATGATCTAAATCTTTTTGTGAGTATCTCTGATCTGTTCTCATGTTGTTCATCACTTGAAATGCACCTATCACTTCACCAACATGATCATACATCGGAATCACTAGCATACTTTTTGTTTTGTACCCTGTAACCCTATCGACCTCTTGATTAAAACGGGGATCACGATAAACATCATCAACCAAAAGCTGCTTTTTATGCTTCATTGCATATCCAACCAATCCAGAATCTATAGGTAACTCTATATGATCTATCCCATGAGCAACTTTTGTCCATATTGTTTCTCGATTAGCATGAACAACCCACACTGTAGCACGATGAGAATATGTCAATGCCCTACCAAGATCAGCTAGCTTAATCAAAATCTCATCAAAATCCTGGAGTGTTGAAAGATCTGTTAGATACTTAAATACTAATCCCAAAACCTCCTCTGAATCTAAAAAGTTAAAATCTTTCATCTATTTCCCTTCCATTATATGCACACCCCATTTTTTACCTTCTGTAATCTTTTTTACAAAATATTTAGATAAACTATCATCATACTTTTGTACAATATTTTCAAAAAGAATCTTCGCTTGTGTAAGATCGTGATCTTTATAGGTATTAAGAGCTTTTTCATACTCCTCTTTTAATTGTTGTGCTTTTTTCGTTTGAGGAAGAAGATGAAAAATCACTACAACATCTTCTTTACCTTTTACTTGTACTGGTTCTACTTCTCTGTATACAAATGATTTATCTTCTAAGTGCTTTACTGTAAATTCTGTAATCAATATATCTACGCTGATCTCCCCATGCTCTTGATTATAAATCTTTGTTAGTCCCTCAACACGTGATGCAAGATTCACACCATCACCTACAACAGTATAGTTAAAACGGCTATTTGACCCCATATTGCCAACAATAACCTCAGCGGTATTGATCCCAATTGCTATCTTTAAAGAAGGTTTACCCTCGCTAGTGAGTTCATGATTGAGAATTTCAAGTTTTTTGAGCATCTCAACAGCACTCAAACAAGCAGCAGAAGCATGATCTTTCACATCAACAGGTGCATTAAAAAAAGCCATAACAGCATCACCAATATATTTGTCAAGCATCCCCTTATTTTGTAATACTACCTCTGTCATTGGTGTAAAGTAACGATTTAACAAAACAATGAGCTCTTCTGGTTCCATACTCTCCGACATTGATGTAAAATCACGAATATCACTAAAAAGTATGCTTAACTCTTTTTTCTCTCCACCTAAAGCAAGTGCTTGGGGATTTTTTACAAGCTGGTCTAAAAGATCACCTGATAGATAAGAAGAAAATGCACCCGTTAAAAACTTTTCACTTTTTTCTTTTTGAGTAAAAGCCAACACCTCTACAATCATTGTACTACCTACAAGACCTACAAGAGGATAAAAGAGGTCTATATAGATATGTTCTTGTACAAAAAGATAACGAACCAATATATATACAATGATATAGATACTGAGATTGAATAAAACTCTATAGAAAGTTTTTTGAATAAATAAAATAAAAAACAGAGGAAGCAAAGATAGTATAATCACTAAAGTATAATTGATCCAATTTTTTTCATAAATCAATGTTCCATCTAATATATTTGAAAGAAAAGTATAATGGACTAACGGTCCTGGAATCGATCCTATAGGTGCACTTACAATATCTCCAGATCCAACTTCTGTTACACCCAAGATAACAATCTTATCTTTGAAGTATGATGGGGTGATCTTTTTCTCTACTACATCTAAAAAAGAGACAACCCTATAGCTTTCAAGGGGATAATAATTTAAACGAACTGTGCCCCTATCACTAAGATCAATAAGTTTGGATCCTATCTGCACTTGTGTATCGCTCACTCTTTGTATATCTTGGTTCAGTTTTAAACGCAACCCCTGAATTGCTAAAGTTGGATAAAGAAGATTTTGAAAATAGAGTGCAACAGGATACTCTCTAAACTTTTCATCAGATGCTCTAATAGTGGAGAATGTAGCAGATAATGTACATGATTCTAAAAAAGGAATAATATTAACTTCTGCAAATGGAGCAGATATAAAACGTGGCTTTGCATTTTGTGAGGCAGCAATCTGCATTTGCAATCTATCGAGTGCAGAATCACTTAGGATATCCAAAGCATCCTCACTAATATTTTGTGTTGCATTATGTCGTAAAAAAAATCCACAAACACTATTGTCAAGATGCTGCAACGATCGACTTAAGATACTATCTTGTTTGTATGATGTTGGTTCAGAAAAAATCATATCAAACAAAACAACATCAGCTTGAGTAAGATTATCTAAACCTTTTGCAATTTTTTCACGATCCCAAGGCCAACGTCCATATTCATTGACACTCTTCTCATCAACTGCTACAAATACTATATCATCATGTGGTTTTTTATTGTCTAACTCAAAATTAACATCATTAAAGTGTAATGCGAAACTCTCAAATGGCTCTACTTGATAATATACAAACGATAAAACAGCCCCAAGAAAAGGAAATACAAAGAGGCTATATATAAAAAAATTTCTCATACTTAGTGTTGTTGCTGATGTAACAACTTTTCAAACTCTGCAAATATCTTTTTATCTTCTTCATGAAAACT
>Ga0256837_1000486_pt1 | contig 32980 bp, 36 predicted proteins | sample 4562384metaG_FD_185976 | JGI IMG/M metagenome (GOLD analysis project Ga0256837, IMG submission 185976) | Hydrothermal vent microbial communities from Guaymas Basin, Mexico - 4561-384 | ecosystem: Environmental > Aquatic > Marine > Hydrothermal vents | place: Mexico: Guaymas Basin | collected... | reverse complement strand
ACTGTAAACTTCGGAAAACTCTCGAACCCCTTTAAACATGGGGTGTATCCTAGTTCAATTCATACGATTCTGATATTTAGAAAAATCTCTACTTCCCTATTATTGGGCTTCTTATAAAATAAGTTTTAAAAAATTTCTAAAAATATTGAATTTTTGATAATAATTTGATATCTACAATCACCTATATTTAGGGCTCTTTAAGACTTTTCCGAAGTTTACAGTATCTTTCTCATAAACTTAATTACGATATTAAAAAAAATCAAAGCAATATCTTACAAGTTCTTCTCCTCCATAATCCAGACAGAGTTGAAATCAACAAAAGTTATGCACAAGAGATAAATACTGATGTTATTGAACTTGACAAGTTTATTTTAAAACACCCTGAACGATCATTACATTTTAAAGAGACACTCAATAAAATAAAAAAAAGAGTTCGTGCCTATGCCTTAGTGCAAAAATCTCTTTTTGATGCTTTAGACTCCAATGACACTCTTGATATAGAGGATGCTTTGATTGGTTTTAATGCTATTACTGTAACATTTTCTAAAGATACACAGACACTTATTGACTATGCCAATAGACAAATTTATCAAGATATACTTACTATAGAAGAGAACAATAACCATAGTCGAGAAATTTTAATTTTCTCATTTTTAATAGCTATTCTTCTTATAATTTACTCTATTTACAAGTTCTCAGGATTAAATTCTCGACTAAAAACCCAACTGAAAAGAACTAAACATGCAGAAAAAGATCTTAAAAATGCACAGTCCTAGCTCTTAAAATATAATGATGATTTAGAAGAGGAGATAACAAAAAAGAGTAAAGAGCTTCATGATAAAATTTATACCTCTTTTTTAAGTGGTCTCCCAAATCGAAATAAACTTTTAGAAGATATAAAAGTCTATAACTTTAGCAAAATGGCTATTTTAAATATAGATAAATTTCAATCTTTTAATGATATTTATGGGGAAGAGATAGGAAATGTTGCACTTGGTTTAACTGCTGAATTTTTAAAAGAGCAGATAAAAGGTGATGATTTAAGACTTTACCATATAGGAGGAGATGAATTTTGTGTTGTATGTACGAACTCTAATGTCAATCTTTCAACTGTTTTTATCGCTACTATAGAAAAAATTCTTAAAAATTATAAGGCTGAACATTTTTACTATGAAGATAAATCTTTTCAGTTTTTAATGAGTGCTGGTATCTCATATAGTGGGAACAAAAAAATGCTTGCATACACAGATATGGCTCTTAAAGATGCGAAAAAAAGAAATATTCAGCTCTCCATATTTAATGAAGATAAAGAGCAAGAGAAGATTCATCAAGAAGATATTACATGCCATAAAAAACTCCTGAGTGCCTTTCAAAGAGATGCACTTCTCTCCTACTTTCAACCCATTTTACCTATTCAAGACTCTTCTCGTACTACAAAATATGAGTCTCTTATACGACTAGAGAATGAAGATGGAAAGATTATTCCACCATTTAACTTCTTAAATGTTGCCAAAGCAAATCGTGTTTACTACAAAATCACACGAGCAGTCATTCAAAATACTTTAAAAGTTATCTCAGAGCATAAGATTCCATGTTCTATTAATATCTCTCTATCTGATATAAACAATGATCTTACTATGAAATACTTTTTTGATATTTTAAATAACTATGATTATAATAATTTGCTTACAGTAGAGTTACTTGAAACAGAGGATTTTGACAACTACAAAATAGTCTATGATTTTTGTATGAAAGTTCGCTCTTTTGGTATTAAAATAGCACTTGATGACTTTGGTTCAGGGTATGCAAACTTCTCACACATCTTAAATCTTCCAGTAGATTACATCAAAATAGATGCTTCACTTATCTCCGATATTGATAGAAATCAGAACTCTAGAATTATGGTTGAAACTATTGTGGATTTAGCGAAGAAACTGCATGTAGAGACTATTGCAGAGTTTGTTTCATCTGAAGAGATTTTAGAAGTTGTTACAGAACTTGGTGTCGATTATGCTCAGGGTTACTTTATCGGTAAACCTGAGCCAATCACTAAACATTTAGAGAGGCTCAAAGATTAAGATAGATTTACTTCTATCTCAGAATCTTTCATAGCAAACTCAACATTTGTCCCTTCAACTATTTTTCCTTCTAAGATTAGATCTGCTAATCTATCCTCTACTATCTCATACAGAGCACGTTTAAGTGGTCTAGCACCATAGATAGGATCAAACCCAGCCTCTGCTATGTAAACTTTCGCTTCAGGGCTTAGAGTCAATGTAATGTCACGATCTTTTACTTTCTTCGCAATGTCGTTAAAGAATATATCTACGATATTTACAATCTCCTCTTGTCCAAGAGCATTAAAGATAACTACATCATCAAGTCTATTTAAAAATTCTGGTTTAAATGCTTGTTTCAACTCACCCATAACCATCTCATCAAGATTCTCATCTCCAGCATGGTTGATGATTTTATCACTAGCGATATTTGATGTAAGGATGATAATCGTATTTGAAAAATCAACTGTTACACCCTTGTTATCTGTTAAACGCCCATCATCTAAAACTTGAAGTAGCATATTAAACACATCTGGATGTGCTTTTTCTACCTCATCAAAGAGAACGACACTATAAGGTTTACGTCTTACAGCTTCTGTAAGCTGTCCACCCTCTTCATATCCAACATATCCAGGAGCTGCACCCACTAAACGAGATACTGAGTGTTTCTCCATATACTCACTCATATCAAGTCTAATAAGAGCATCTTCTGAGTCAAAAAGAAACTGTGCTAGAGTTTTCGCTGTTTGCGTTTTCCCAACCCCTGTAGGCCCTAAGAAAAGGAAACTACCAATAGGAGAGTTTACATCACTAAGCCCTGCTTTATTTCTCTTAATAGCACGTGAAACTGCATGAGTAGCACGAGACTGACCGATAACAGTTTTATTTAACTCATCCTCAACATGAAGAATTTTTGTCTGTTCACTCTCTAACATTTTGTTCACGGGAATATGTGTCCATCTTGAAACAACTGATGCGATAGAGTCCTCATCTACACTATTTTTAAGAAGTGTCCCCTCTGCTTGAAGTTTGTCCCAGTTTGCATTTATGCTTTTTTCCTCTTCAAGAAGTTTTGGAATATCTCCATACTCTATCTCTGCAGCCTTGTTAAAATCTGATGCAGCCTTTGCTTGTTCTGCTTCACGGCGTTTGTTCTCTATCTCATTTTTAATAGCTGAGATTTTCTCAAACACCTCTTTTTCTGTCTCAAACTGAGAAGTAAGTTGTCTTACCTCTTCATCTACATCAGCCAACTCTTTTTCTATTTCAAGAAGGCGTTTCTCATTTGCAGGAGTTTTCTCCATTTTGAGAGCCTCTTTCTCAACCATCAGTTCTGATAACTGGCGTTTAGCACGACTAAGCACCGTTGGTTCAGACTCTATCTGCATTTTTAACTCAGCTGCAGCCTCATCAATAAGGTCAATGGCCTTATCTGGAAGAAATCTATCTGCAATATATCTATCAGAGAGACGAGCAGCAGCCACTAAAGCACTATCTGTAATAGTTACATTATGGTGAGTCTCTAAACGCTCTTTAATCCCACGAAGGATTTGAAGAGATTGATTTACCGTTGGCTCATCAAGATTTATCGGTAAGAAACGGCGTTGGAGTGCTGTATCTTTTTCAAAAAACTTTCTATACTCTTTAAGTGTTGTCGCCCCAATAGTATGTAACTCCCCACGAGCAAGTGCTGGTTTTAAGATATTTGCAGCATCCATACTTCCTTCCGATGCTCCCGCACCTACAATAGTATGAATCTCATCAATAAAGAGAATAATTTTCCCATTCTCTTTTACCTCATCTATAACAGCTTTGAGTCTATCTTCAAACTCACCTCTATACTTTGCTCCTGCGATAAGTGCTGACATATCAAGAGCAATTAAGCGTTTATTTAAAAGTGATGTTGGAACATCTCCTCTTTGAATTTTTTGTGCAAGTCCCTCAACTAAAGCTGTTTTACCAACCCCAGGTTCACCTAGTAACATTGGATTGTTTTTCGTTTTACGGATCAAGATCTGCATCATACGAGTTATCTCTTCATCACGCCCAATTACAGGGGAGAGTTTACCCTCTGCCGCTTCTAGTGTTAAATCTATTCCGTATTTAGAGAGTGAATCTAGCGTTTCATCTGCACTTTGAGAGTCTATCTTAGAACCACCACGAGCAGCTTCAAGATTTTTTCTGAGTTCTGCTACATCTATATACTTTGGTAGTATGCTAGAGTACGGTTCACTATCTAAGTTTGCTAAGATATATGTATCTACTGCTAAGAAGCTATCACCGTTTTGAGCCATAAGACCAGCAGCTTTCTCTAGTGTATCTACAAAGTTTTTAGAGAGACGAATACTCTCTTTTGTTACACTTGATGATTTTGGCAGTTTGTCACTTAAGCTTTTAACATCAAGCTCCATTGCAACCTTATCTACATTCATCTTTCTTAACATCTGATTTAAGATAGAATCTGAGTTAGTCAAAAGCCCCCATAAAAAGTGTTCACTCTGAACCTCTTGATTTTTACTATGAAGCGCTAAAGATATTGAGCTCTCTATTGCCTCCGTTAAATTATGTGTTAGTTTTTCAAAAATATTATTATTGTTATTCATATCGAACTCCTTTTTTTTATTAGTGACATTATAGCAAGTTGAGTCACTCTTTGTCAAGTTATCTAAGTTTATTAACTCATATATAATTTTATTTTATTATTATAATTTTTTTTGTATAATCACGCCAAAGGATTATATATGCCAACAGTTTTAGAAGCTTTACAAAATCGTTCATCTATTAGAGCATACAGTGATAAGAAAATTCCTAAAGAGACTTTAGAAAAAATCTTAACTGCTGCTGCCATGACACCAAGTGGTGCAAACATGCAACCATGGATAACTTATGCTATTACTAATGAAGAGACACTTAGTAGTGTTGGAAGTGCTATTATGGCAAAGATGGATGAGGGAGTTGAACATGACCAGTTCATCCAATACTACCCTGTAAAGTGGACGAACCCATATAAAAAACGTCGTATCGTAACAGGTGCAGGACTCTATAAACTTATGGAAGTTGACAGAAAAGATAATGAAACAAGAATTCAGATGTGGAAAGATAACTTTAGATGGTTTGGTGCATCGACTGTTCTTTTTGTATTTACAGATAAAGCAAATATCGATGGTTCACAAGGTGCACTTATAGATTGTGGTGCTTATATGCAGAGCCTTATGTTAGCAGCTCAAGAGTTTAGTATAGATAGCTGTCCTCAGGGTTCTACTACTGAGTTTGGAAAAGTTGTAGCTCGTACTTTGGAAACACCTGATAATCTTGCACTTTTATATAGTGTAGTTTTAGGATATGCAGATAAAGATGCAAAAATAAATACTTACCAACCTAAACGTGTATCAATAGAAGAGTCTGTAACTTTTATAGAGTAATAATCGAGGGGTGATTAAATCCCTCTTTTTGATTAGTGTAAAACAGGTGTAAACACCATTAACACTAAAAAGATTATTACTAATTTATCATACAATGTATAATCCTCGTTGATGAGTTCCCACAAACCAACTACAAAAAAATAGCCAAAAAAAAAGGGCTAAAGCCGAAGCCCTAGCCCTTATACCCATCAAAACTAAGATAATCACTCTCAGTTATTCAAAGGATTTACATTGTATTCAAAAAGTATTATATCACTATATATTAAAAATGGCAATAATTATAACAATTTTAATTTTTTTTCATAACGACTATACATACTAATATTTCCACTCACTCCCCCACTATGAACATATAAAATTTTCTCATCAGTTTTTTCAAGCATTGTCTGCCATGTTAAAGGTGCATAGAGAAGATCAAACTCAATACCACTCTCTTTAAGTTTACTCTGTATCTCTAAAAATTCTGGATAGAGCTTAGCGAAATGGTATTTTTTTCTAGGCTCTAATATCACTAAGTTTTTTGGAAGCTCATCAACTAATGCTAACATCTGCTCTTCTAAGTAAGCACTATCTCCTATACAAGCTACAGTATAAACCCTGTACTCAGGTAACTCTTTTGCTAGAAAAAGTGCTGTAGTCCCTGTTCCTGATGGTGTGCATATGGCATTGAAATCAAGATTTTGCTCTCTTATCTCCTCAGCTAAAACTCGCATACCATTTTGAGCACTTCTATCTGCCCCACCCTGATCTATCAAAAAACTTTTTTCGTCTAAGTTAACTCTTAGTCCAGAGATAAACTCTTTATAAAAATCATTCTCTATCTCACTATGTTGCATTCCTAAAGTCAAAGCATCAAAAAAATTTCCAAACTTTTGCTCTTTCATCACACTATTTAGAGGCTTGGTATAGTAAAAAAAGTTCCATCCCTTACTCTTACACATTGCAGCTATTGCGACCATTGCATTTGATTGTGTACCACCATAGGAGATGATAGTTGTTAATTCTTCTTTTGGAGTCTTAAGGAGAGTATGTAGTTTTCGGTATTTATTGCCACTGAGATATCTGTCAAAAAGGTCATCCCTTTTGACTAAAAACTCTCGTCCCTCTAAAGTAAGTTGAGAGATTGGAGAAGTTTTCATTTTTATAAACTTATTTAATTGTAGCTTGTTTCTGAAGAGCATCCATTTTTTCTTTCATAACACTTTTAAATTTTTCCATTTTTAGGCGTTGTTCTATAAATGCTTTTACCTCTTTAAAAGGTCTAACTGATGCAGTTTTTTTATCTTCTAAGTAGATAACATGATACCCAAATTGTGTTTTAACTGGAGCTAATGTAACAGTTCCAACTTTCATTTTAAATACTTTATCATTAAACGCTGGTACCATTTGACCCTTAGCAAAGTAACCTAAATCTCCACCTTTTGGACCACTAGGACCTGTTGATTTAGAACGTGCTAACTCTTCAAATTTTGCTTTAAGTTTTGCACCACTTAAAGGTTTAAGTTCAGCGATAATTGTTTTTGCTTCTTCTGGTGTATTTACTAAAATATGGCGTGCATGAACTGACTCTTTCTGCTCAAACTCACCTTTGTTTGCTTCATAGTAAGCTTTTAATGCTTTTTCTGGAATTTTAATGTTATCAAGTTGCTTTTTCTGCCATACTTGAATAGCTAAGCCTTTTTTCATACGAAGTTCTAGTTTTTTATACTCTTCTTTATACTCTTTAGAGTTTAAAATTCCTATTTTTTTAGCATTATCATAGATAAGCTCCTTACCTATTAACTGTTGAAGAACTTGCTGTCTAAATTGAGCTTGTTTATCAGGAGGTACTTGACCAAATCTACCCTGTGTTGCATTCATTAACTCTGTATCAACATCTTTTTGTGTAATTGCATTTCCATTTACAGTAACAAGAGTGTTTGCAGATGCAACAACACTACTTAATAAAATAACTGATAAAAATTTTGTAACTTTGTTCATTAAGATTCCTTCCTATTTCTTTAAAGAAAGTTTAATACTAATTAACTAACACTTAATAAACGCCACACTTTATACACTCACTTTTAAGTATTTATCCAGTATATTTTCTAAAGATCTCTTATTTAATGGTTTTGCTAAGTAATTATCTAAGCCTTTTTCTAGCAACATCTCTCTATCTCCATCCATTGCCATTGCTGTAAGTGCTACAATAGGTGTTAGTTTATTGATACCCATACCATCTTTAATCTCTTTTGTCGCTTCTATACCATTCTTTTCTGGCATATCAATATCCATAAAGATAATATCATATTTAGTTTTATCACAGGAATAAACTGCTTCCGCACCATTTGATGCAACTGAAACATTTATATTATACTCTTGCAGTAATATTTGAATTAATCTCTGATTGATAATATTATCTTCAACTATAAGTGCATTTACCTTAGTTTTTATCTCTAAATTTTTATTTAGTGTACTAGGTGTTACTATATCATCTGTAATATAAAGATGTTTTGCGATATAACTTGGAAGAAGAGGTCTCTTAATCGTTTCATTTACGATGTGTGTTAATTTAGTTTGTAATTTTTCATCTTGTTCTAAAAGCAAGATTATAGGTACTTTTTTCGAGTAAGTTCCAAGCTCTAACATCCATGATGAGTCTGATTGATTTGCTACAATATAGAGAGCATCAACACCCTCATATACATTCTCATCTAAGTGATTTGATTTAATAACATCTATAGAGAATGAACGAAGATAAATTGTTAAGAAGTTAGCCTCTTCAACTCTAGTTTTATCAAGAAGCAGAACTTTCACTTTTTTCTTTGGCATCATTTTAAAGTTTTGACCTTTTGATGCTTTAAAGTTCAACACAAAATTAACATAAGTTCCTTCATCCTCTTTAGATTGAATACGAAGCTCTGAACCTAATAGTTTTACTAAACCATACGAGAGTGAAAGACCTACTCCAAGTCTCTCATCTGCTTGATTTCCAGCAGTAAAAGGCTCATTTATTCTAGCTATCTGTTCAGTCGAGATACCTTTTCCATCATCTCGAACACCAAAACCAATATTACAATCACCATTTTGCTGACGTTTAAGAAGTTTCACTTCAATGATAACCTTTCCACCTCGAGGAGTAAACTTCACTGCATTTTGGATTAAAGAGAACATTATTTGTGTTATTTTTTTAGAATCACTTACTATCTCTTGAGGAAGTTTAGGATCTATAAAAGTAAGAACTTTAATCCCTTTTTCACTTCCTAAAAGAAAAAAGTTATAAGCGAGTGTTTCCATCTCAGGTAGGATGTTAAAAGCCTGAGACTCTAACTCTAAACGCCCACCTTGAAGTTGAGAAAGATCAAGAAGTGTTTCAATATTTGTCATTAGGTTATGTGATGAGTTACTTATCATATTTATATACTCACGTTGACGACTATCTATATCTGTATGTTGAAGTAACTCTATAAAGCCTAAAATACCATTCATAGGTGTTCTAAACTCATGACCAATATTTGCTAAAAATTTTGTTTTAAGTTTTTCTATCTCTTTTGTCTGTATTCTAGCATTGTGAAGTTCTGTAACATCATTTAATTCCAAAATATAAAAATTTTTATTTTGAGCGAATGTATGACTCTTTGCATCTACGATAATTAAACTATTATTCTGCTTTGGATTGGAAATAGTAACTCTATAACCCTTTGAGTGATGCTTTTTAATGTAGTCTAGCCAAGATTTATCAGACTCTGTAAAAATCTCTTCATCTTCATTTAGAAAAATATCTCTGACACTATCGTTCTGCTGTTTAAACTCAAGAATATTTTTATACTCCATTGTTTTATAAAAGGTCTTATTTGCACCTATCCAGCCCTCACCTTGAAAAAAGTAAAGCATCATTGAGTTAGAATTATCGACTATACTCTCAAAAAAGTCCTTATCCAAATAATTATCAAAACTTATTTTACTCTTGTGAAGATTACTTTTTAGTGTAGTTTTTTTTGATGAAAAAAGTGAAAAAAGCCCCATATTCATACCCCTAAAAATAATTAATTTGCTTGATTATATCATAAAGATGGTAGAATAACTTCATGAATAAAAAAATAAAAAAAGCTACAAAAAAAGAGATTTCTGAAATTCACGAACTTTTTATAGAGAGATATGATGAAGCTGTCACAGAGTTAACATATAAAAATGCTTATGAACTTGTTGTTGCTGTAGCACTCTCTGCACAGTGTACAGATAAACGTGTAAATATTTTAACACCACCTCTATTTGAAAAATATCCAACTACAAAAGAGTTAGCAGAAGCAGAACTTGATGATGTTAAATCTTTTATAAATAGTTGCTCATTTTTTAATAATAAAGCAAAAAACATTATAAAAATGGCACAAAGAGTTGAAGAGTTTTATAATGGTGAAGTTCCTTTAGATGAAAAAGAGCTACAGACCTTAGCTGGAGTTGGTCAAAAAACTGCCAATGTTGTAATGATAGAGTACACAGGTGCGAACTTAATGGCTGTAGATACTCATGTTTTTCGAGTAGCTCATAGACTAGGACTAAGTGATGATAAAACTGCCATCGCTACAGAAGCTACCCTTGTGAAGAAGTTTAAAAACAATCTTCATGCACTTCATCAAGGTATGGTTCTTTTTGGACGATATATCTGTAAGGCAAAAAATCCAGAGTGTGATAAATGCTTTTTAACTCAGTACTGTAAAACTACTGAAACATTTAAGGTTTAGGTATCAAATATGCTTTATAAAAATATGATTGGATTTCTTTTATTTGTAAGTTTCAGCCTTTTTTTAAGTGGCTGTCTCAATAAACATGGTGTTTCGGCAAAGTACTATAGCGACTGTGATGAGTATTATGACCTACAGGGCTATTACCACAAAGATTGTGGTAAAGATGATGTTATAACTTACAAAAAGATGGGTGATGCTTTTAAAAGAAAAAAACCTGAATCAAAAGGGAATGTTTACTAAATAGACTTCTTGTATAACCTAGATATAGCTCAGAGGAATAAAAAGTGGTGAGATAGTGCAAAATAAATTTTTATGCCTAGCCTATGCTAAGGATAAAATATTTTTTTGTGCTAGATTGCTACTTTTTATCCCTCCCTACGGGCAGTTTATAGAGAGCTTTACTCTTCGTTAGATAACCCCAACCGTAGCTATGGCTATGCTTGAGAACATCTGCCTTGATTAAAACTCTCTATAAATTGCTGAGCTGTATCTAGGTTATGCAAGAAGTCTAATTTATTTAACTGCTATAAATGTAGCAAAGTTTGCCCAACGAAATACCACTTCACAATGTGAAAAACCATTTTCAAGTGCCATTTTAATGTTCTCTTCTTCACTATATGGTACTAAAACATTTTCTAAAGCTTCACGCTTTTGCATAATCTCATACTCACTATACCCTTGAGTCTTTTTAAAATCATAATAACACTCTATTAAATCTTTATTTAACTTAGAGTGATGTGAAATTACCTTTTCACTAAAGATAAAGATACCCTCTTTCTTCAGAGCATCAGCTAATTTTTTTATAAGCTTTTCACGAACTAAGGGTCTAATAAACTGTAAGGTATAGTTAGAGATAAAAACATCACTCTCTTTGTAATCATACTCCAATATATCAGCGTTTAAAACTTCAATATCTGCACCATAAGCCTCACACTTTTTTCTAGCTTGTACGAGCATAGCTTCTGATGTATCAAGTCCTACCAAAGTAGCGTTTACATCTAAATCTCTATGAATATTTAAAAGAAGTGAAGCAGTAGAACAGCCCAAATCATAAAGCTGACCACCCTCAACTAAGTTTTTCTTCACAAAAAATTGAGTAATTTTTTGGCTCTCTTTATAGAAAGGTACACTTCTCTCAAGCATATCATCAAAGACAGCTGCCACTTCTTCATCAAATTCAAACTGTTTTTTTATCGGTTTTGTAAATACTTTATCATTCATAAGTGCAATTTTATCCTATTTTATCCTACTATTTTGGATTATTTCGATAAAATTTGTTTTATAATTAAAAGTGAGGTTTTTTATGGAATTTGACACATCAACATGGATGATGATTGCATTTGTTATAGCGATGGTTTTTAGTATGTGGAAAATGTATCCATTTCTAGTCAACAAAACACTAGAAGATGATGATACAGGCGAAGATTCTTATGATTACTTAATTGAACATATGCATAAAGTTCTCAAAGAGATTGAAGAAATCCCAACGATTAAAGAACTCCATATCATTATGATCGAACATGAAGAGTTTGATAAAGAGAAGTTCTGGCGTTTCAACCAAAATAAATTGCAACATTTACTGAATAAACACTATAGTATACATCCTCACCTTAACTCTATTGAAGATATTATAGAAGATTTAGACTAAGATATCTTATTCGCTTTTAGACTCTATCTCTTTAGATTTAGAGTATGTAAGTGAGTTTATAACCTCTTTTTGCATCTCATGAGGAAGATGTCCACTTATCGCTAAATCAAGAACTTTTTGAATACGCTGCTCTTGTAGCTCTTTCTCTTTAATCTCAAGTTCATGTCTTAAACGACGCTCTTCAAGTCTTGTTTGAAGTTCCAGTGCTTGGCGTTTATGTCTAAACCATAAAACAATACCAATTAAAAGAGCAAGTAAAAAACCTATAGCAATATAGAGATTTATCATACTCTGATGTTTCTTTGTTTGGGTATCTAGTTTTGTGACTTCAAGTGTTGTTGTTGCCGTTTTTTGAGCTATATCTTTTTTTGTTTCGCTATCTATTTTTGCAACTTCTTGAGCTTTTACGGACTCTATCTTTGCAATTTCTATTTTCGAGTTTGCTTGTATCTCTGCCATTTTAATTTTATTTTCTCGTTCAAGTGCATTGTCTTTTGTCTTAAATGCTACAGAATTAGGATTTACTCCCGTACCAATATAGCCACCTTTTATATATGGCTTAGAGCTATTTCCCTCTTGGCAAGCACTCAGAGTTAAAAGAGTTAAAACTGCAATTCCTATATTTATTATTTTTGTCATTATTCACTCATTATTTAATTTTTAGTGATTATATCTTAGAGAATATTAATTTTTCTACTTTTCAAATGTAATTTTTAATATGAGATAAATAGTTCTTAGATTTTTGAGAAAAGAAAGAAGAAATACCAACTACTTTTTACAAAAGTAATTGGCATTTTAAAAGGGAGTTTACTACTAGTTTCTATCTAAAGCATTTAAATCTTTAAACGCCACAATAACTCTCTCTACAAGAGTCTCTTGACCAGCACGTAGCCATTTTCTTGGGTCGTAGTATTTTTTGTTTGGTTTCTCATCACCCTCTGGATTTCCTATCTGAGCTTGTAAGTAGTCATGGTTTTTTGCCACATATTGACGAACACCATCCCATGTTGCCCACTGAGTATCTGTATCTATGTTCATTTTGATAACACCATAACCGATAGCTTCAGAGATTTCAGATGGTAAAGAGCCTGAACCACCATGAAAAACAAAGTTAACTGGTTTAGTCTCAGTTTTATGTTTCTCTTCTATAAATTTTTGAGAGTTATCTAAGATTTTTGGAGTTAAAGATACATTTCCTGGTTTGTAAACGCCATGAACATTTCCAAATGAAGCAGCGATTGTAAAGTGAGGAGAGACTGCACCTAAAACTTCATAAGCTAAACATACATCTTCAGGTTGTGTGTAGAGAAGTGAGTTGTCCATATCTGTGTTATCAACACCATCCTCTTCTCCACCAGTACAACCTAACTCTATCTCTATACTCATACCGATTTTACTCATACGTTCTAAGTAAGTTTTACAAGTATTTATATTGTACTCTAGTGGTTCTTCTGAGAGGTCTAGCATATGAGATGAAAAAAGTGGTTTTCCAACATGTTTAAAATATTTTTCACCAGCATCTAAGAGTGCATCAATCCAAGGAAGTAGTTTTTTTGCAGCATGGTCAGTATGTAAAATCACAGCTACACCATAAGCTTCTGCCATAGCATGAACATATTTTGCACCAGCTATTGCACCAACTATTGCAGCATTTTCATTCTCGTTACTAAGACCTTTTCCAGCAAAGTATGATGCACCACCATTTGAAAACTGAATGATAACAGGAGAGTTTACTTTAGCTGCAGCTTCTAAAACACCATTAATTGAGTCTGTGTTTACAACATTAACAGCGGGAATAGCAAAGCCCTCTTTTTTTGCATGATCATATACCTTTTGAATATCTTCTCCAAAAAGAACACCTGCTTTTACTATATCTAAGACACCTTTACTCATATGATTTCACCTCAAACTTTAATTTATTTATTATTTTGAAATTATAATCAAAAGTTCATTTAAAAGAACTTTATGCTAATATAGGACAAAACATCTTATAGATAGAGTATATGAATAAAATAAAAGCAACTGCACTTATTACTGATATTGTTCTTATTGATATCATTAATTTCTCAAAACTAACATCAAAACAGCAGTTAGAAATTATTGTATTTGTAACAAAAAGTTTTAAGAAGATGATAGATAAAATGCTTTTAAATTCAAATATGCCACTCTCTAAATTTATTATAGGGTTTGTATCTACTGGTGATGGTTTTTACTGTATTTTACATCCAAGACTTAAGGGTTTTGGAGCTATACTTGGGCTTAGTTTCAACCATTTTGCTGAGCATATTTCTATAAAATACAGCTACTTTCAAGGTATTAGAATTGCTGCACATACTGGCGAAGTAAATGAATTTACAGACATACTAGGAAATCAAAATTTTATTGGAGATGGTTTAAATGATTGTGCAAGATATTTAGAGATAAAAAACTTTAATATAACTACAGTCATGGTTTCCGATACAGGATATGCTAGTCTTAAAAAATTTCTTATCATTCATAAAGATTTTAATGCTTTACTTATAAAACAGGGTTTACAAAAATCAAGCCTACTCTCTTTTAGTGATAAACATGGCGATGAGAAACAGGGTTGTCTTATATGGCTAAGAAAATCTGGAATTATTAACCCACCAGATATCAACTTTAACTCAATTATTTAACAAGGAGAAACAATGAGATTAACTTTAGAAGAGTACTCTAAACACTTCAAAATGTCTAAAGAGATGATAAACTCGAAACTGAGAACAAAACGTTTAAACTATATTATAGAAGATGGTGTTACATATATCATAGTAACTAGAAGTTCTTTAGATAAAGAGAAAAGAAGTGAAATTCATACAGAACAAAAAGAGAATAAAAAGACTCAACAAATTCCATCAACAAGTATAGCAAATAACAAAACAAAAACTACAGTAGCGATGGTTTTAGGACTATATCAAAAAGAGAACCAACAACTCAAAGATAAAATAGTACAACTAGAAGCAAAAATAGATAAACTTATAGATGATAAAGAGCAGATGCTTCGTGATGAAATGGCTAAAATAGAGCAGGTATATCTCAACAAAGATGAACAGCTCAAAAATGTTTTAGAGCTTATGAATAGTAAAATGATTGCACAATCAACTAGTACTATCCATGAAGTTGAGCCTCTTCAAACAACAGAAGATGAGAGTAATGAAGAGCAAAAAGAGATTATTGAGTTAAAAAATTATTTAAAAAATTTAGATATAGAAGCCTATCAAAGAAAAATCATCAAAAAAAGATTTTTAGCTGATTATGGTAAAGATATTCGTATCATTAAACAAAATGGAAAACTCTACTTAGATTTTTCAAAATATGACTATAGTGATCTTTTAGAATACTAGTCACTATTTATCCTTTCGTAATAAGTAAAATTTATATTAAACAAGAGAAAATAAATGTATTTTTAAGTAGATAAATCGTATAATTTCTTATATATACAATTTATCTTAAGGATTGAGTTGATGAGTTCACTTACACAAAATGAAAGAGATGGCTTAGACGATGTTTTTCGCTGTATTCATACTCCAAGTGATAAATATCAAAAAATAAGCTATATATCAAGATTATTAATGACTAGTTATAGTTCTTCTGATCTCTTAAAGCTCTTCAAACAGGCTAAAGATGGACTAAAAGAAACAAAATTATCCTATTTTATATTCAAATTTACTCAAAAGAAGAAAATTTTAAGCAAATAAACTATAAAGTGTCTATAGCTGAATTATTTCACTTGCGAGTGGGGATTCGGAAAATATTTTAATCCAAGGGTTTATTTATGAATAAAGCACAATTCGTTGAATTAGTACAAGCAAGTGGTGAGTACAAAACTAAAGTTGAAGCAGAAGCTGCTATTAAAGCATTTACAGATGCTATTACAACTGCACTAGTAAAAAAAGAAGATGTTTCTTTAGTTGGTTTTGGTAGTTTTACTGCTGCTCTTCAAAAAGGTAAAAGTGGTAAAGTACCAGGTACTGATAAAACTTATACAACTCAAGATAAAATGGTTCCTAAGTTTAAAGCTGGTAAAGGTCTTAAAGACCGTGTAGCTTCAGGCAAATAGTCACTAAAATCAATACTCACTTTATGTGAGCTTTGATTTATCTTCTTATGAATATATCTTCATTTACTTCATTATTTAAAAAAAAGAGACAAGAGCTTAGTGTCCCTGACACAATTTTAATTAAAAAGCTTACTAACCTTTCAAAACAGAGTGACCTATTAGTTTTCAAAGATGTAAATATCTACCATCATACTTCAACATACAATATACCTTTAATTGTTCTCGATACTAAACGAGGTCTTTACCTATTTGAAACAAGAGAGTGGACATATGATGAGCTTAAAAATGCCACAATACAAAGAGCTCAAAATCAAAATAGTTCCGAAGAAACATTAGCATTTGATAAACGTCAAAATATTATCCGTCAAAAATTTAATGAACTTACACATAGTGATGGTGTCCCTATCTTCAACTATTTACTGATGGAAAATCTTAATGCAGATGAGTACCAACATCTAGATGACTCTTTTAAAGAGTTACTCCCCTTAGAAAAAATAATTTTTAGTGATTATAAAGAAGATGATATATTTAAAAAGCTTCAAGATGCTACTCCTGAGAAAGAAGAGCTTTACTCAAAAGATGAGATACTAACTACGCTACTTGTGCAGTATGGAATTTTTGATCTTAACAATAAACTTCATTTTTGTACTAAAGAACAGATCTCTTTTATAGATAGAGCATTAAAAACTATTACTTATCTCAATGGTGTGGGAGCAAGTGGAAAAAGTAGTGTATTACTTCTTAAATCTATCGTAGAACTCATCAAAAACCCTAGCTTAAAAATTATTATTATTAAACCAACTGTACTTGCTTGTGATATTTTAAAGAAAAAACTTTTAGATCTTATTGAACATGCAATAATTGAAATTGATTTAACATCAATTGAGATTATAACACCCCTCGAACTACTCAATATACACCAACTAAAACTAGGAAGAGAGAAGCTCACCAGCATCTCAATCGACTCAAAACTGATGAAAAAATCTTTTGATATTGCTGATATTCTTATCTGTGATGATGCTACTCTTTATGATGAAAGTTTTTTAAGTTACCTGAAACATATTCAAAAAAAATCTAAACTACTTTTGGTCAATAGTACAAATGATTCTGATTTTTATTTTAGTACAAATTTTAAAGAAAATCATAAAAAAGTCTCTTTTTATAAGACAAACCCTCATGCTAAAGCACTTCACTTAATATCCAATCTTCTAAAAAAAGATGATACAATACTCTTAGTAAGTAACACATTATCAGCAGAAAAACTTAAGGATGATCTTTTTAAGTTTATAGTAAATGAACCACATAACTTAGACTCATCCCTACAACTAATCAATCAAAAAGAGCATAAAATTACTTTTTGTTCTTATTCAGATATAAATGAGTTTCAAACTAATCATATTATTCTTATGGACTTATGTTTTACAAGCATAAATGAGATAGAATATGCCCTTAATTTATCTGATATAAGTACACATATTCTCTATGAAGAAGATTGTCAAGAGATAAAACAACTAAGGAATAAATATGAACAAAATACTCAAGAGTAAAACTGAGTGGAGAGAACAGCTAACTCCTGAAGCATTTTCAGTTTGTAGAATGCATGGTACAGAAGCACCATTTTCTGGAGAATTTTATGATTATAAGGGTGAAGGTCTATACCGTTGTGTATGTTGTAATGCACCCCTATTTGAATCAGATACAAAATTTGACTCAGGAACAGGTTGGCCTAGCTACTTTGAATCAGTTGAAGGTGCTATTACAGAGATAAAAGATAACTCTTTAGGTATGGAGAGAGTAGAGGTTTTATGTTCTACTTGTGATGCACACCTCGGTCATCTCTTCCCTGATGGACCCGAACCTACTAACCTTAGATACTGTATCAATTCAGTATCTCTTACATTTGAGGAAAAATAATTATGAAAAAAAATCTTTTACTTATCACTACCCTACTTTTAACTATGAGCTTTACTGCCTGTGGTTCTGAAACATCAGCACCAACACAAAGTAAGTCAAGTATAACAATTCCAAAAGAGACTCCAAAGAATCTTTCTCACCCTTATGTAGTTCTTCAAACAACAGAAGGTGATTTAGAACTAGAACTCTTTCCCGACATAGCACCACTTGCAGTTGAGAACTTTATGACTCATATCAAGAATGGTTACTATAATGGTGTCGCATTTCATAGAATCATCAAAAACTTTATGATTCAAGGTGGAGATCCTACTGAAACAGGTCGTGGGGGTGAAAGTATCTGGAAAAAAGATTTTAAAGATGAGTTTAAAGATAAAACTTTTAATAAGGCAGGAGTTCTTGCTATGGCTAATCGTGGTCCATATACAAATGGAAGTCAATTTTTTATAACAACTGCTCCAACACCATGGCTAAATGGTCACCATACAATTTTTGGTCAACTTACAAGTAAATCTTTTACAACTCTTAATAAACTCAATAATGTAGCAGTAAATGGTTCAAAACCTATCAAAAGAGAAGAGATAATCAAAGCATATATAGAGAGTGAAGGAAAATAATGGAAATTGAAACTATGAAAAAACTTGAAGAAGAAGCACTTAAAAAGAGTGGGACTGATTTTACTCGTTTAGGTTTAGCCCTCTTCTTTATGATTGGTGTTTTAACTTTTAGTTTTTTAAGTAATGGTGGTATTCCAAACAATATGTTTCTAGCAGTTGCAGCACTTATTGGTGCTTATATGGCTATGAATATTGGTGCAAATGATGTAGCAAACAATGTAGGTCCAGCTGTTGGTTCAAAAGCAATGACTATGACTCTAGCTATTATTATTGCTGCTATTTTTGAAGCTGCTGGTGCACTTATCGCTGGTGGTGAAGTTGTAAAAACTATTAAAAAAGGTATCATTGATATTTCGGCATTTGGTGGCAATGCAGATCCTTTTATCTGGGCTATGATGGCTGCACTTCTTGCTGCTGCACTATGGTTAAACTTTGCAACTATGATGAAAGCTCCTGTTTCAACTACACACTCTATCGTTGGTGGTGTTATGGGTGCAGGTATCGCAGCTGCTGGTTTTAGCATCGTAAGTTGGGGTACTATGGGGAAAATCGCAGCTTCATGGGTTATATCTCCTCTTCTTGGTGGTCTTATTGCTGCTGCATTTCTTTTTTCCATTAAAAAATCTATACTCTTTAAAACAGATAGGATAGCAGCTGCTAAAACTTATGTCCCTATTTTTGTGGCAATTATGTCATGGGCATTTGTTACATATCTTACACTCAAAGGTCTCAAAAAGATCTGGCCACAAGTAGTTGATATTTTAAATATTATTCCTTTTATTTCTATAGAGATGTCAAAAAAACCTACTTTTATGACAGCACTTATAATGGGTTTTATCGTAGCACTTATAGTGTATGCTATTGTAAAAACAAAACTAGCAAGTAGTACTCACTCTTTGAAAAATTCAAAAGAGTCTGTAAATACTCTCTTTACAATTCCTCTTATATTTGCTGCTGCTCTTCTCTCATTTGCTCATGGAGCAAATGATGTAGCAAATGCCATCGGCCCACTCGCAGCTATCAATGATGCAGTTATAAATGGTGGTATCTCTTCAAAAGCTAGTATTCCTCTATGGGTAATGGGTGTTGGAGCTATTGGTATAGCTATTGGTCTTACACTTTATGGTCCTAAGCTTATTAAAACTGTTGGTTCAGAGATAACAGAACTTGACCAAATAAGAGCATTCTCTATCGCAATGGCTGCATCTATCACAGTTATAATCGCTTCACAACTTGGTCTTCCTGTATCCTCTACACACATTGCCATAGGTGGTGTTTTTGGTGTTGGTTTTTTACGTGAATATCTCCAACTTAGTGATACAGATACAACCATAGAAGAGGATAAAGAGGCTATCAAAGATGAAAAACACAATCTTCATGCTTACCAGTCAGAGCTTCAAACATTAGAGAAAAAAGATGAAAAATCTACAAGAGAGTATGAAAGAGTTGTAGAACTTTACAAACTTATATCTAATGAAGAGAAGATTATAAAATCAACTAAAAAACATATTAAAAAGACAAAAAAAGTTGAATATGTAAAACGTGATGCTATTAAGAAAATTGTTGCTGCATGGATTATTACTGTTCCTGCTGCTGCTATTTTATCAGCTATCCTCTTTTATATGATTAGAGGAATAATGCTTTAAGAGAGTTAGATACTTAAATCTAACTCTGTTCTAACACAGTCTCTACCTGAGTCTTTAGCAAGATAAAGAGCCATATCGGCTCTTCCGATAACATCTTGCATCTCATCACCCTCTCGAACTTCGGCAACACCAAAACTAGCACTAATTGCATCTAACTTGTCAATATCTAAATGGTGCATATTATCTTTAAGCTTATTTGCTAAAAGAGTTGCATTCTTAATATTTGCTGTTGGAAGAAGAATAACAAACTCCTCTCCTCCCCATCTACATACAATATCAATATTTCTAAGTGTTCTAATAAGAGAATGAGCTACCTGAATAAGGACTTTATCTCCAACATTATGACCATAGGTGTCATTAACCTTTTTAAAGAAATCAATATCCACCATAATAAGTGACATCTCCGCATCTCTTTGCACCATGGAAACATAGGAAGAGAGATAGAGCTCTGAAAATTTATGACGATTATAGAGACCTGTTAAAGAGTCTGTTGATGCCATCACTTCATACTCTCTATTTTTATTCTCAAGCATATGATTTATCTCACTGAGTTCACTTTGATACTCTTTCATTAAAACTGCCCATCTTGAATAGCTTAAAGATATCAACTCTTTTTGAGCGACTATCCCAGCTAACTCACCCTCAGAATTTACAACAACGACACGCTTATAATTTTTACTCTTTACAAAATTAAGAGCCTCTTTAATAGTTGCTGTTTTTTCTATACTATCTACAGGAGAGGACATATAGTGAGAAATGCTCAGAGTAAGATCACTTCTATTTTTAATCAACTCCATAACATCTTTCGTCGTAAGAATACCTATAGGTTTTTTCTTTTCAACTATAATTACATTATCAAAAGAACCACTCACCATATTATCTAAAAGTTCTAAGGTTTGATCATCTTTATTTACCCATTTGACACGTCGTCCAAGTTTTAAAAAATCATCTAAACGAAAATTATCCATTAGAGTATCAGGGTCGATATTGCTAGTGATGTCAGTATGCGTCAAAAGCCCATATAAAGATTTATCAAGATTAAGAACACATAAGTATTCAAGTGCATCACTAAGATACTCTAGGGTGTCTAAAATATTTTGATCTTTATATATTGTTGAAATTTTTGATAGATTGATATCTTTTAACTTTATCTCTAAAGAGGTTTTTTCAGACTGAATATTTAAAACATCTAAAACAGTAAATATATAATATTTACTCCCATCACGAACCAATACATTTCGATGTTCATGCTCTATCATATGCTCTATAGCATCTGAAATAGATGAATCTATATCTATAGAGAGTACATCTCTACTTGCAATATCACTTACTAATGGAAATTTCATAACTATCCTTTAAATAGTATCTAATCTATTTTGTACTTTTATCGCTTGTGAATGTTCAAATACATCATGAACTCGCACTATTGAGACTCCATTTCGCATAGCTTCAAGATGAATCGTAACTGTCCCACTTAATCTATCTTTTACCTCTGAGTTATCTATCATCCCAATCATAGACTTACGAGATGCACCCACAAGAAGTGGATACCCTAAGGTCATAAAATGTTCTAAATGCTTAATAAGCATAAGATTATCTTCAAGTGTTTTACCAAAACCTATACCGATATCTAAGATTATATCTTCTATACCAAAACTCTGAGCCTTAGTAACTCTCTCTTGTAAAAAAGTGTAAACATCATCTAAAATATTACGATATTGGGGATTGTTTTGCATGGTTTCAGGCTTACCTTGCATATGCATTATAACTACTTTTGCATTATATGTAGCACAAAGTTTACACACTTCATCACTCTCTAATCCTGTAATATCATTCACTATAGTAAAACCAGATTTTAGAGCATACTCTATCACGAGAGGAGAATAAGAGTCTATACTAAACGCCACTTCATCATAAAGTTTTTGAGCTTTAATCAAATCTAAAATAGGTTTTACACGAGAAAGCTCTTCCTCTTGTGTAACACTTTTGGCATTTGGTGCTGAGGAGACCCCACCTATATCTATAATAGTCGCACCATCACAAACCATACTCTGGATTTTTTTAATAGCATCCTCTGCAATAAATCTACTTCCTGAAAAAAAGCTATCATCATTGGCGTTTATAATACCCATAATTTCAACTTCTTTAGGTTTTACAATATCTGAAATTTGTTTCAGTTTAAACGCCAGCTCTTTAAGTCCAAAAGGTTGAACAAGCTCTTTTTTTGCAAGAACTTTTAACTGGGCAGTGGTAGCGATAAGAAGAGTATCTACTCTCGGAGTTTTAGCAAGGACAGTCCCTCTAGGAACGGCTAAATCTGCACCAATAGAGAGAGCATCTTGTTTTAAAATATTTGCAGCACCCACATGAAGATCTTTGATACTTATTATGTGAGTTTGAGCCTTTTTACTTAAAATATTTACACCACCACTATCCACTCCTAGCGTTTGCAAATACTTTTTTATCTCTAAAAGAGATGAAAGATTTTCAACTATCATACATTATCCTCTTGCAAAACTCATTAGAAGCATCGCTAAAACACTTTGAGGTCTTGAGTTGAGATTTAAAAGTCTATAGGCTCTGTCGAAATTATCAAGTTGAAGAGGTGTTAAGATAAGTTTATCAACTACAGTTGCTCTATAAAAAAGAGCCTCGACAAGTGACTTCGCCTCATCTTTTTTACTACGAGCATTCTCTTTTAAAAAATCAAATACATCCTTATAATCAAGCCTTGCTAAGTTTAGTTCTAACTTTGTAACATTATGACTATTTTTGACTTTAAGGATTGGAAGACGAGAGCGAACTGTAGGAAGTAGATTTGATTTTGTAGGACTGATAATAATAAATTCTATATTTTTAGGAGGTTCTTCTAGAAGTTTTAAAAGAGAATTTTGTGCAACATCAGTTAAGTCACTCGCACCTAAAATAATATACTTAGTCTCTGACTCACTAACATAAGATTCAGCTAAAACAGCCTTAGCATGCTCTATCTTAAAACTCTCATCAGTTACAACAAACTTCACAATGCGAAAAGGTTTTAACTCCTCTTCTAACCTACTCACCTCAGCCTCAATATCATCAGCTATAACAATATGACCCTTGACTTTCTTAAGAGCTTGCATCAACCTCTCCAAACATTGTAGCGTTTAGTGAAGCATCAAAGAGACGATAGAGTTGTAGAAGTTTAATATCTAAATCTTTATCATATGATTTGAGAGTAAAGGCATTATTAAAATCCTCATCAAACATCCAAAAGTAACTATTATCTTTTCTTTTGGCAATATCACAACGTTTATCTTCACCCTTTCCAATATACCAGAAAAAATAATCATCTTTATAAGAGAGAGAGATCATATCATCCACAACATCTATCATCTCCCCTCCATTGATACTACTATAGTGAACACAGAGATTATCTATACTTACTATAGGAATAAGGGGTCGCTCTAGTGAAGCTGTATTTATAGAAGAGAGTATATATGTCTCAAGCCACTTATGTTTCTCATCGGTAATAAGAATAATAGTTCTTCCTTGAAGTATCTGTTCAAGTGCATAAGCCGTAGTTTTTGACCATTCAAAACGATACTCTTCAAGCCAAGAGAGACTACCACCCTCATCTCTTATGGTATCGAGTGTCCATTGTGCAAAATCAGGTAAATCTGAGTAAGGCACTCTAGGCTACTTCTCTAACTCATAAGCATCGTGAAGACCACGAACAGCTAACTCTGCATATTTTTCATCAATCACCATAGAGACTTTTATCTCAGATGTTGAGATCATATTTATGTTGATGTTATTATCAGCCATAGTTGAAAAGGCTTTTGCAGCTACACCAGCATGACTTCTCATGCCAACACCCACTACAGAGACCTTACAGATATCTTCATTGTAAGAGTCTGCTTTTATCTCACCATCTTTTACAAAAGTATCTACTACCACTTTAGCAGCATGAAGATCACTAACAGGAACAGTAAAGTCTATGTTTGTTGTCTCATCAACAGCCTTATTTTGGATAATCATATCAACATTAACCTCAGCAGTCGCTAATTTATTAAAAATATCAGAAGCAATGCCAGGTCTATCTTTCACTCCCATAAGAGAGATACGTGCTTGATTTCTGTCTAGTGCAATTCCACTTACTAATGGTGCTTCCATGATATTTTCTTCCTTTGTTATTAATGTTCCCTCTTCATTTGAGAAACTTGTTCTTGTTACTAAATTTACATTGAGTTTTTTTGCCATCTCTACTGAGCGATTTTGTAAAACTTTTGCGCCTAAACTTGCTAACTCTAACATCTCATCATACGAGATTTTATCAAGTTTTTTCGCCTTAGGTTCAATGCGAGGATCAGTAGTATAGATTCCACTTACATCTGTATATATCTCACAAAGGTCAGCCTTTAAAGCTCCAGCTATAGCAACAGCAGAGAGATCACTTCCCCCACGACCTAATGTCGTAATGTCTCCATGTTCATTTACACCTTGAAAACCAGCAACTACAATGATTTTACCCTCTTTAAGAGCATCATGCATATTTTGAGGATTTATCTCTGCTATACGAGCTTTTGTATGCTGCTTATCTGTAACTATTCCAGCTTTGCGACCTGTCATAGCAGTAGCAGGATGTCCCATCTCTTGAAGTGCTATACTTAAAAGTGAAGCCGTTACTCTCTCCCCTGAACTCAGAAGCATATCCATCTCAGCAGATGCAGGATGTGCAGAAAAATGTTCTGCATAACCCACAAGCTTATTTGTCTCACCACTCATAGCTGAAACAACTACAACGATGTCATTTCCAGCTTTTTTACTCTCACTTACACGATTTGCTACATTTTGAATGCGCTCTAAATCACCAACACTCGTTCCACCAAATTTTTGAACAATTAACATCTAAAGTAATCCCTCTTTTTTGAAATAATTTACAACAGTTTCATAAACAGGCTTTTTAAAGTGTGCAGTATGATTTAAAACATTCTCTACACTTACATATTTATAATCATCAAACTCTGGATGCTCAGTAGCTAAGTTAATCTCTGCATCCTTTCCTAGTTTCATAAGGAAATAACGCTGAGTTTGCCCCTTATATGGTTTCATTTTAGCTGCTACCTTAGATGGAAAATCATAACTTATCCACTCTGGATACTCTGCGATAATTTCTGCTTTAGCAGTCCCTATCTCCTCTTCCATCTCACGGAAAAGTGCCTCTTTCACCTCTTCACCCTTATCAATTCCACCCTGAGGGAACTGCCAAATATCAACTAAATCATTACGCTGTGCAATGAAAATCTCTTTTGTCGCTGGATAGTCTGAAGAAACAATAATCATCGCCACATTTGGACGATAGTCTGGTTTTATGCTCATGTATATGCCTGTATTATAATTATCGCGATTATACAAGAATAGTCATTAAAAGAATATAATGAGTTATCTATCAAACTCAGTAGTCCAAAACTTATAACATCCTCACTACTCTCGACTTTAGCCCTTCGTTTAAGTCGTAAAGCTCTTTTATTAACTAATACTTTTTTATTCTCTTAGATATCGTAACTTAATTTAAATTTGAAATAATTAGATATTGACAAAAAGAGCTACATATGGCTATAATTTTTGATACTTCAAAGAGTAATAAGGGTAATTTATGCAAGAAAAAAACACTCAAACTTATCAAGAGAGAATGATAGAAGCATTTGTAAACAAGCCAGAAAAGAGTCTCTGGTATCAACTGGCGTTTTCAAAGTTCAATGTAAACGGTATAGACAACATGAGATGGCACTGGTCTTGGTGGGCATTTTTTACGGGATTTCTTTTTTTCCTCTATAGAAAACAGTATATTCCAGCACTTTTAGTATTTATAGCATCCATCACTATAGGTCGTATTCCTATATTAGGAGGATTAGCTGTTATGATATTTACAGGTGGCTATGCTACATATTTTATCTATAAAGGGTATAAGAAAAAGCTTCAAGAGATTGAAGCTGTTGTTGAAGATGAAGAGAAACGAATTGAGACAATGAGAGAACTTGGTGGATATAACCAGTGGGTTGTTTGGGTTTACATACTCTTAGCCTCTCTCTTTTTTCTTTCCCTCCTTTCAGCTATTTTTATGCCCCTACTCTTAAAGTAAAAAGTTAGGCTATACTTCGCATATGTTATTATATATCCACATTCCATTTTGCGATTCCAAATGCTCCTATTGCGCTTTTAACTCCTATGTAGATAAGTTTCATCTTAAAGTAGAGTATATGAAAGCACTTAAAATACAACTCCAACATGAGTTAGAGAGATTTCAAGCTACAAAAGAATCTATAGAGACTATCTTTATAGGAGGAGGCACACCCTCTACTGTTTCACCAGAATTCTATGCTCCCATTTTTGCACTTCTCAAACCCTATCTTCAAAAAGATATAGAGATTACAAGTGAAGCAAATCCTAATAGTGCTACATATGAGTGGCTAGAGGGTATGCAAGTGCTTGGTGTCAATCGTATAAGCTTTGGTGTTCAGAGCTTTGATGCAGAAAAGCTCAAACTTCTCAACCGTGCGCATACACCTCAAATGGCGAAAGAGGCTATCTTAAATGCTCAAAAAGTAGGCTACAAAAACATCTCACTAGACCTTATCTATGCTACTTTAGGTGACACAAAAGAGCTACTCTCAAAAGATATAGAGCTGGCGTTTAGCCTCCCTATAAATCACATAAGTGCCTATGCCCTTACCATTGAAGAGGGAACAGCATTTGAGTCTAAACCTCAGATGAGTTCTGAGCAGTTAGAGCTAACATCATGGATATTTGAGACTATAGAAAAAAATGGTTTTCCACAGTATGAGATAAGTAACTTTGGCAGATACCAATCGACACACAACAAAGGCTATTGGCTCTACAGAGATTATATAGGAGTTGGAGCTGGAGCAGTTGGAAAACGCCAACTCAAACGCTACTACCCTACTCCTATCATAGAGGAGTATATTCAAAACCCTCTCAAAATTAGAGTTGAGATATTAGAAGAAGAGGATAAAAAGATAGAAGAACTTTTTTTAGGTTGGCGTTCATCTGTAGGTGTCAAAGAGACTCTTTTAAATAAAAATGAGTTAAATAGAGCAAACTTACTTGTTCAAGAGAAAAAACTCACTTATAAGAGTGCTACATTTTATAATAATGACTACCTTTTAGCAGATGAGATAGTTCTATTTATAACATCTTAATCATTCTTTAGATAGAATCTCAAAAATAAATAACTATGAAGGCTTGCTATGTTTGGTATGGGATTTACCGAGATACTTATTATCGCTGTTATCGCTGTCCTCTTTTTAGGTCCAGATAAACTTCCATCTGCTATGGTTGACATCGCTAAATTTTTTAGAAGTGCCAAAGATGCCATCGGTAGTGTAAAAGATACACTTGAAGAAGAGATGCATATGAGTGACATAAAAAAAGAGGCTCTTGCTTACAAGGCACAACTTGAAGATGTAAAAGCATCTGTGGATGTTAAGGCACAACTCAGTAGTTTTGATGAGTCTCTTTTAAGTGATGGATTAAGCTCTCTTAAAAAGCCAGAGCCTAAAGAGACAGAAGAAGTAACATTTAAAAAGAAAAAGAAAAAAGATTCTGATATAAAAGATTCTAATACAGAGGTAGAAGATGTTTAACGAGCTAAGACCTCACATACAAGAACTAAGAAAAAGACTTGCCATTTCACTTGGAAGTTTAATAGTTATGTTTTTTGTAATGTTTTTTTTCCATGAACCACTCTTAACATGGATGGTAGAGCCTTTAAATGCTGCACTTATAGAAGTTGGTAAAAAGTCTGTTCATGCAGCCGATGGGATGATTACAACTTCTCAGGTTGGTGGTGCTTTTTTTGTAGCACTCAAAGTCTCATTTTTTGCAGCTATTATAGGAGCTTTACCTATTATACTCTCTCAGATTTGGGGTTTTATAGCACCTGGACTTTATGCAAATGAGAAAAAAATGGTTATCCCTTTTGTGCTTGGTGGAACAGTTATGTTTATCACGGGTGTTCTTTTTGCCTACTATGTTGTCACCCCTTTTGGATTTGATTTTCTTATAACATTTGGTAGTTTTAAGTTTACACCTCTTATCAATATTGAAGATTATGTAGGCTTTTTTACGAAGATTATGTTTGGATTTGGACTGGCGTTTCAGCTTCCAGTATTTGCCTACTTCTTAGCACTTTTAGGTCTTATCAACGATAAACAGCTTATCGCATGGTTCAAATATGCTATCGTTATTATCTTTATAGTTGCAGCACTTTTAACACCACCTGATGTTCTGACTCAACTTCTTATGGCTGGTCCATTAATCATCCTTTATGGACTCTCAATTATTATCGTTAAGATAGTAAACCCTGCTGAGGATGAAGATGAAGACGATGATGAAGAAGAAGAGGAAGTTTTAACTACTGAAAAACTTCCTGAATCAAACTAACTTCAACTAGTATGACAGATAAAGAACTCCTTACTTCAAGCTATGACTTTACTCTTCCTGAGGAACTCATAGCTACATATCCAGCTTCACCCCGAGACCATGCAAAACTGCTTGTTTATGATAGAGCTACAGATACTATAACTCATACACACTATTACGATTTTGAAAAATATATTCCTAAAGATTGTGCACTTATTTTTAATGATACTAAGGTTATAAAAGCGAGACTCTTTGGTTTTAAACCTAGTGGTGGAAAGATAGAGCTACTTATAAACCGTGCATTAAACGCCAATGATATAAATGTTTATATCCGAGGGAAAGTTAAAGTTGATACAGAGATAGCATTTGATGAAAACTTAGTCGCTAAGGTTATAAAGTTAAATGATGATGGGAGTAGAGTTGTAAATTTTTACAGCTCTGAAATTTTAAAGCCCTCTAATACAAAAACCACCAATGCCTCTAGTTCCCAAGCTCAAAACAACCCTAGTTCCCAAGCTCCCGCTTGGGAACTCAAAGAGAAACTACGCTTTGAAGAAGTGCTTCCTATCATCGAAATCATAGGTCATATCCCACTCCCTCCATATATCCAAAGAGAAGACAGTAAAGAGGATGCCAATGAGTACCAGAGTGTTTTTGCCAAAGAAGAGGGAGCAGTAGCTGCACCAACTGCATCTCTTCACTTCACAGATGAACAGCATAAAAGAGTCTGCCAAAACTTCAAACATGCCTATGTAACACTTCATGTAGGGAGTGGTACATTTAAACCTGTCGATGCTGATGTCATCATAGAACATCCAATGCACTCAGAGTACTATGCCATTTCAGATAAAGCGAAAAAGATTTTAGATTCACAAACACCAATACTATGTATAGGAACAACATCAACAAGGACTGTTGAGTTTTACGATAAGCATGGAAAAGTTCAGAGTGGAGAAGCAAATCTTTTTCTTCATCCTCAAAATAAACCCAGCCGTGTAAATCATCTACTGACAAATTTTCACTTACCAAAATCTACTCTTTTGATGCTAGTAGCATCTTTTGTGGGACTAGAAAAAACACAAGAACTCTATTCCGAAGCTATAAAAGAGAAGTATCGTTTCTACTCTTACGGCGATGCTATGTTAATACTATAAAGCCGTTCTTAACCTCTATCTCTCCACTCAGTTCAGCCTCAAACACTCTCGATGGAAACTTAGAGAGTGTTGCATCGTAAGTAGGATTTGTTTTACAAAATTCTAAAAACTCATCCCCTTTTTTCTCTTTAATTTTCACATCACCAAACTGCTTTACAAACTCATCTATGTCGTAAATAGCTTTAGCTTTTCCCTCTTGAAGAAGCTTATTTGTCGCTTCACTCTCCCCTATTCTATGAGAGAGAACATATATCTCTTTTTTCATCTTTAGAGCATACTCAACACTTCGCATACTCCCTGATTTTAAATCAGCATAGGTAACGATAAGGATATCACCTAGTGCAACTACAAGTTCATTTCTCAAAACAAAATTGTATTTTGTGGAGGGAGAGCCTTTTGCAAACTGACTTAAAACTAAACCATTTTTCTCTACATCTTCTATAAGGTTTTTATTTATTGCAGGGTAGCGTTTATCTAAACCTGTTGCTGCTACGATGATAGTATTGTTAGATTTTGCTGCTTTATGAGCAAGAGCATCCACACCAATAGCACCACCACTTACAATACAAACGCCAGATAGAGAGAGTTTTCTTGCTAACTCTTCTGTTTTATATCTTGCATACTGATTTGGTTTACGACTTCCAATGATAGAGATTTTTTTCCTTTTCAGAAGTAAAGTCTCTCCAATATATGAAAGATTTTGTGGATACTTTTTCATATCCTCTAACTCATCTATATGAAAATCAATCTCTTTAATCATGCAATTAATTCAGACGATTAATAAACACTACATCCACATCTTTAAGTAGATTTTTTGACTCGTAGAGTGCTTGAATTGTATTTTTGTGAGGATGACCTATGGCAATGGCTGTTCCATGGCGTTTAGCTATTTTTATAGCCTCTTTTATCTGCTTTTTCACATAAGCTTTATCCATATGATGGTCTAAAAAAACATCACGAGCCATATATTTAAATCCAAAATTCTTCATCACTTTTGGTGCTTTTGTTTGAGCAGTTGTTCGACTATCTATAAAACGGATATTGTTAGCATTGAGAGCAAACATAAGTCGGTTCATAGCTATCTCATTTGCAGTAAATTTACTTCCAGTATGATTGTTAATATATTTTACTTTCGGGAAAAGTTTTTTAAGTTTTTTTATACGTGCTGATATTTTACTTTGAGAATCTGTAATCCTTAGAGTATTTGGCTCTTCTGCACTCCAGTTTTGTGCTTCCATAGGAAGGTGAATCATATACTGTCTCTCTTTTGAAGCCAACTTTGGAGTATTTGGTCTTGCCTTACTTGGAGGTAAAAATGACAAGGTAAGGTCTAAACCTAAACTTTTAATAGCCCTAACTTGAGAAGCAGTCCCCACATCATCTATGATTATCGCCAAACGGGGTTTAGATGAGTGTATCTTTTTTTCACGATGAATCATTTTTGGAACAGATGCCAAAGATTTTCCATCTAGTTCATGGGAAGCTGAAATATACTGTTTTGTCTCTTTTTTAAGAACCTCTTGAAGTCTACTATTTACATCATTGACTCTTTTCTCTTTTTTCTTTACTACTTTTTCAAGTTTATTCAGGACGGCTAAACGTTTAATTGTCTCCTGTTTCGTCTCTTTTTTATAGTTATCCTGCCCATCATCATAGCCCATATAGTATCCAGTGATAAGTGCACTAAGCATAAGTGCTACAAGAGCCAAAGCCCATGCTATATATGTGAGGATTTTTGAAGAGTTATAAGTTGAAGAGTTTTTTTTCTTTTTTGGAGTTTTTCTTTTTGGCATATTACGACTTTTATATATAATTTTTGAAACTATACCCTCTTAACTATTAATATTGAATTTTTATTGCATTTTGCCATATATTTATCTAAAGAGAATTATTAAAGATTTTTATAGAGAAATTTAAGTAATTTTTTAGTATAATTCCGGTTCCTTTCTCTTTGTAATGCTAATTTTTAGTATTATATACACCAGCAATCGTGCTGTATCCGAGGGGGAAACAAAGCCTAAGGGCTAATACCAAGAGGAGATCATATTATATGAGAAACTACGAAAACTTAGTAATCGTAAAACCTACATTTACTGCAGAAGAAATCCAAGCAAGCATTAAAGCAATCGAAGAAGTTATTACTTCTAACGGTGGTGAAATTCAAGCAACAAGTTCAATGGGAATGAGAAAATTAGCTTATCCTATTCAAAAAAACGAACGTGGTTTTTACCATGTTATCTATTCATCAATTGCTCCATCTGCAATTACTGAAATCGAAAGACGTTTCCGTATCAACGAAGACCTTCTTCGTTTTGTTACTATCAAATATGACACTAACCGTGAAATAGCTGCATTTAATGCAATGGTAGAAAAAGCAAAAAAAGATGCAGCGACTCCAGCTCCAGTTGAAACGCCAGCAGCAGAAGAAGCACCTGTAACTGAAGAAGCTCCAGCAGCAACTGAAACAGTAGCTACTGAAGCACCAGCAGCAGAGTAATTAGCAAACGCTAAGAAATTGAAGGAAAACTTTTATGTTCAATAAAATAATTTTAGTTGGAAACCTAACACGCGATATCGAACTTAGATACTCTCAAGGTGGTATGGGAATAGCAAAAACTGCTATCGCTACTAGCCGTAAATTCACTTCTAACGGAGAGAAAAAAGAGGAAGTATGTTTTGTAGATATTACATTTTTCGGAAGAAGTGCTGAAGTTGCTAACCAATACCTAAGAAAAGGTTCTAAAATCTTAGTAGAAGGTAGATTAAACTTTGAACAATGGGTAGACCAAAATGGACAAAAACGTTCTAAACACTCAGTTACTGTTGAAACTATGCAGATGCTAGACTCCAAAGGAGATAATCAAGGCGGTGGATATAACAATGCACCATCTAATGCTCCAGCAGAGAGTGCTCCTCAGGGTGGTGGCTATAATGCTCCTGCACAAGGTCAAGCACAAAGCTATCAGCAACCAGCTCAGCAACAGCAGAGTTACCAACAACAGCAGCAACAGCCTAGTTATAACAATAACCAAGCTCAGGCTCAAAGCCGTCAGATGCCAAGTAGTAATGATGTTCCAGTTATTGATATAGATGAAGACGAAATTCCATTTTAGAAAATAGATAATATAAGGAAATACCATGTCAGAAAAAAGAAAATACAAAAAAAGATATTGTAAATACTGTGAAGCAAAAGTAGACTTCATGGATTATAAAGATGCAGGAGCACTACGTTTCTCTCTTTCAGAAAGATATAAAATCATGCCACGTCGTTTAACAGGTAACTGTAAACGTCACCAAGA
>Ga0256837_1000485_pt1 | contig 33017 bp, 35 predicted proteins | sample 4562384metaG_FD_185976 | JGI IMG/M metagenome (GOLD analysis project Ga0256837, IMG submission 185976) | Hydrothermal vent microbial communities from Guaymas Basin, Mexico - 4561-384 | ecosystem: Environmental > Aquatic > Marine > Hydrothermal vents | place: Mexico: Guaymas Basin | collected... | reverse complement strand
CCCTATAAAAGAAGCTGCCATATGGGTATTTGGATATGTTCTTTTAAAAAAAGCATAAGTTGCACCTTCATCTTTGTAATAAACACCAAGTTTCACATATGAATATGCTGCAAACCAAGCAATTATACCACCAAATGCAATAGCAAACGGAGCCAAAAACCCAACCATAGAAACTGAAATTCCTAAAATTGTAAATATTCCACCCCCAACCATACCACCTATGGCAATTGCAAGTAATTCTTTAAATCCTAAGCTTTTTGTAGTTTTCATTTTTATATATTTATGTGTAATTTCATAATCATATTGCCATTATCTAGTGTAACCTCTTCAAGCTTTGTTGAAACAGACTTCTTACCACTTTCTAATGCCCCTTGAATCGTTTCTAATACATGCCAAAATTTTTCATTAAAAGGTGTATCTATCTCTTTGATTCTTTTTTTAAGAATTATATATTTAATATCATTTATACAATGCATATAATATATTTTATTTATAGCTCTCTGTATTCTATAATCTGTCATAATATTAATGTTTTCAATCCAAATATTTTTTTCAATATCATTAATATTTTTCATTTTTTGGACAGATTCTATTTCGCATTTTATTTTTTCTTTGTAGTTTTGAACTTCCGTTTTTATATGTTCTTCTAGTTCATTTTCATATTTAGACAATATCTCATCAATTTGTTCTTGAGATAACTCTTTATTTTTAACTACATGTGTGTGAAATTTAATATTTTCATAATCACAATCAATATCTTTTAAAATTTCAATTGCAATTTGAAGATAGATATATTTATCCTCTTTGCCATCTTTATAAGTTATTCCATGTTTGGAGATTATGGGTCTTGGACCTGCATATTTCACTTGATACATATTAACTCTTTAAGTCTATATCTTTAGCTTTACCACCTTTTAGTCTTTCTACCAATCCTAAAATTCCACCAGATAAATATTTTGTCTCATATCCAAGTGCAGCTAGATAAGTTCTTGCCATAATTGACCTATCAGTTTTTGGGCAAGCAACTACAATTAGTTTATCTTTTGGTAATTTTTCTAAATTATCTGGTAATTCATTTGCTGGTATTTTAAGTCCAAAATTAAGTCCCCAAACTGCAGTTTCAAATGGCATTCTAATATCAACCAAGATAGCCTCTTTATTATTTAAAAGTTCTATAAATTTTTCCACATCAATTTTCATATTACTTATATTTTGCGGCAAAAGATCTTTCATAACATTTTCCATATATCTACTCCAGTTTATTATTAATTTATAGCTTTATTTATATAACTATTTTTTAAAGATTAGTTTAAATAGTATATCTTTATATATTTAAATAAATACTTTAAATGATTTTCCACTTATATAAATTTATATTATTTTGTATTTTTAATAAATTGTCCACAACCTTTATGTGGTTTACCATTATGAGTTTTATATTCTTTTGCACCTTCTTTGAAAAGTCTATATCTTTCACATTCATCTTTTTTTAAACATATATCATTATCACAAGCTAATATTTTTTCTTCCATTTTATATCCTTAATTTTTTTGTAATTTTACCTTATATTTCATAATAAACACTTAATTCTTTTATTTGTTTTATTAATATAATGTGATATAATCCAGTTATGTATAAATTTATAATATTATTCTTAATTTCAATATCTACTGCATATAGTTCAAATAATATTGGTGAGTTGTTGTTTAATGGAAATTGTGTTACATGTCATTTTAGAACAGAAAACATTTCTGCACCATCTATGAAAGAAGTTAAAAAAAACTATATAAGAGCATTTCCTAATAAAGTTGATTTTGTTAAATACATGTCAAAATGGGTTAGCAATCCAAATAAAGAAGGTTCTTTAATGAGTAGTGCAATTAATAAATATGAAATTATGCCAACACTAGGATTTGAAGAGGACTACTTACAAGATATAGCATCATATATTTATGATACTGACTTTAATAAAAAATAATTTACTAATTACAATTATGTTTTACCCACATCTGTTTATAGCCCATATCAATAATCTATTGAAATGGAATATATTCATAATTTAGATATAAATTCTATTCATCTTCTTCTTTATCAAATTCCATCTCATCAATTTGTTCTTGAGTTAAATTTGAAGAAGTTGTATTGTGATATTTATATGTTTTAAGAGAATAAAATACCCCATAAAAAAGTACTAAAAAACCAACTAGAATAATATATTTATTTTTATTACTAGTTTTGTTTTGTGTCATTTCACAAACTCCACCAGGGCATTTATATAATTTAACATTTAATTTTTTATATATTATACATCCTAGACATATACCAAATACACTTTCCATATAAAGAAGAACCAAACACACTAAACAGGTAATAAGTCGTGCCGGAGTCATAATATCATATAATATAAAATAACTCATAATAAAACCTAAAATTACACCTAATATCCATGCAAATTTCTTAGGACTAGCTTCTACCCAATCTGGTTCTTGATTTGAAACAATGATTGAACCAAGTATCATATATGGTGCATAAATAGGATTTACAAATACCCTTATTATAAACTCAATTATAAATGTGATTGTAAATAAATTTGCCCAAAATAGATTTTTTGTCATTATAAAAGAGAATAATGTAATTATTCCAAATAAAAACATTATTCCTGCACTAGCTCTTGCATCTCTTTCATTGATTACTTTAAACTCATACTGATCTATTTTTTGACCAAATTGAAATATTTTGTTCATAATTTATCTTTCATATATAAAAATTTCTTATAATACTAACTGAAATTTATATATAGAAACTTAAATTATAAAACTTAATCAAACAATTAATATATATTAATTTAATTTATTCTTTATTATTGGTAAAAGTTTATTTCTTATTTCATCATATGTTTTTATAAAAGCATCAAATTCTTTTCCATCAGGATCTTCAAACCCAACATGAATTTTATCAGTAACTTTAGGAAAAATGGGACAAGTTTCATTTGCATGATCACATACAGTTACAACTAAATCAAATTCTATATCAATAACTTCATCTAAATGTTTTGAATAATATTTATCATCCCATACATCATTTTGAACTAATATCTTTTTTGCATTTTGATTTACTTTACCACTTGGATTAACACCACAACTATAAGCTTCAATCCCATCTAACTCTTTATTTATCAGTGCTTCACCAATAATACTTCTACAAGAATTACCAGTACACATAATCAACACTTTTTTCATATAGTTATTCTTTAATATAAGCTTTTATAATTTTTTGTTCTTTTATAGGTTTATCTCTAAATCCAACTTGAACATTTTCAAGTTTTTTAACTACTGGCATAGAAGATTTTTTTACATATCCAAATATTGTATGTCTTCCATTTAACCAAGAAGTTGGAACCGTTGTAATAAAAAATTGACTTCCATTTGTATTTGGTCCAGCATTTGCCATTGCTAAAATTCCAGATCTATCAAATACTACATTTGGTGCAAATTCATCTTTAAATGGTTTACCCCAAATAGATTCTCCACCTCTTCCTGTACCAGTTGGATCTCCACCTTGAATCATAAACTGTCTAATAATTCTATGAAAAATCAATCCATCATAATAACCATTTTTAATATGTGTAACAAAGTTTTCAACTGCCTTTGGAGCATAATCAGGTCTTAACTCTATTTCAATATCCCCTTGGGTAGTTTGAAGTACTGCAACTGGATTTGATGCATATAACAATGAACCAACTAATGTCAACAAAATAAATAATTTTTTCATTTTATCCCTTTTAATAATTTTTGAAATTGTAACATATAGATATATTAATCTTCCTTATGTTACAATAATGTAACACGATGTGGAGACTATATTTATGAAAACGACAAACTATATTTCAAATAAACAATTAATAATAAGAATAGTATTTGGATTCTTATTTATAAGTATCGTTATTTTACTACTATCAACTGTATATATTAAAGATGTTGCATTAAATAATCTTGCAGAAGATGATGCAAGAAAAACTAGTGAACTTATTTTTGAAACTATGAATACAAGAATGCAAGAGGGGTGGGGGAAAGAAGATCTAAATAAAATATTATCAAGATTAGAATATGTAAGAAAAGGAATGAAAGTATCATCTTATAGAAGCCATAATGTTGAAGAGATATTAGGTATAATAAAACATGATAAACAAATAGTTGACTCTGATCCATTAATTCAAAAAGCAATGAAAGGTGAAGAACAATTTATAATTGAGCAAGATGGAAGTATTAGATTTTTATATCCAATGAAAGTTACTCAAGATTGTATCACTTGTCATTATAATACAAAAGCTGGAGAGGTTAATGGTGTATTAGATATAAAATATCCTCCAAGCGATATTAAAATATCACTAGATATGATGACTTACTATTTCTTATTATTTTTTGTAATATTTATTGTAGTTTTCTTTTATATTTTCTTCTTTGTAATTAATAAAAAGATGGTAACACCAATTATAAAATTTACACAAGAAATTAAAAGAATATCTGATGCAAATGATTTAAGCTTAAAAGCAAATGTAAATACATCAATTGAAGAGATAGGTACATTACAAAATGCTTTTAATAAACTACTAGAAACTACAAAATTTTATTATGATAAACTTATTAATAGTCTATACATTGATAGCTTGACAAATATTTATAATTTTATTAAATTACAAAAAGATTTAGAGACAAAAGAAAAATTTTCTTTAGCATTGATTGATATAGATAAATTTAGACAATTAAATAACTTCTATGGAACAAATGTAGCTGATTTCATTTTAAAAGAATTAGCTATATTATTAAAAGATACAGTAAAAAAAGAAGTTAGTGTTTATAGAGTAACTGCAGATAAATTTGCATTATTATACAAATATGATATTACAAAAAAAGATTTAAAAAGTTTAATTAAAACAATAAATACTCATAAATTTCAATATAAATATACAGATATAAATATTAGAATACATATCGGATTTATAGTTAATGATTATTCTAGAGCACTAGAAAAAACAGAACTTGCTTTAGAATACGCAAAAAAAACAAGAACAGATATAGTAAAATATGATGATTCTTTTCAATTAGAAGATGAGTATATGCAACATATGATTTGGTCAAACAAAATTGAAGAGGCATTACAGTCCAACAATATAGTTCCATATTTTCAACCAATGAAATCTCCAAAAGAGAATAAAATTGTTAAATATGAAACTCTTATGAGATTAAAAGATGCAGATATGGTTTACACTCCTGATTATTTTATTGAAGTAGCACAAAATGCTAATTTATACTCTCAATTGACACAACAATTAATTCAAAGTACATTTGATTACTTTACTTCAAAAAATACAAAAGTAAAATTTTCATTAAATTTTGCACTTGAAGATATTACGAATAAAGATACAATTAAACTATTATTTAAATTATTAGATGAATATAAATATAGTTCAAGTGTAGTTATAGAACTTCTTGAGACTCAAGAGATATCAGATTTTGATGCTTTAAATGTATTTATCAATCAAGTTAAATCTTATGGTGCAAAAATTGCAATTGATGATTTTGGTAGTGGATACTCAAACTTTAATTATATTTTAAATCTTAATATAGATATTATTAAACTTGATAGTTCATTAGTTGAAAATTTAGATACAGATAAAAACTCTTTAAAAGTTGTTAAAAGTATTGTAAAAGTGGTCCAATCTTTAAACCTTGAAGTTGTAGCAGAAAAAGTTCATTCACAAGCTATTGAAGATATATTAACTAAGCTTGGTGTTGATTATCTACAAGGTTACCATATTGGAAAACCAGAACCTGAAATTTTAGATGTTAATTAAATAAACTAGGTTGTTCCTCAAGAGCTTTTAATTTAAAGCTCTTGCGGTGTAAAGAGCTTAATCCATATTTTTTAATAAGTTCTATATGCTTTTTAGTCCCATAACCTTTATGTTTGTCAAATTCATATTTATCAAATTGTTTTGATAAACTGCACATAAACCTATCTCTTGTAACTTTTGCTAAAATTGAAGCTGCACTTACTTCTTTAACAGTTGCATCTGCTTTTATTTTATGTTGTAAAATATTAATTCCAAATGAAGTGTTTCCATCCATAAGATATTCATTGGCATCTATATTTTTTATAATTTGTTCTATACTATTCTTTATTGCTTTACTTAAGCCAATTTCATCAATAGTATCATTTGAAGTACTAACAATATGATAAGAAGAATTTAATATAATTTGCTCATATAATATTTCTCTTTTTTTTTCAGTAAGTTTTTTTGAATCATTTAAACCTTCAATATCATTTTTTAAAACAACTCCAGCAACAACTAAAGGACCAGCTAGTGGCCCACGCCCGGCTTCATCTATACCACATAAATTCATTAATGTTTACCAAGTTCTTTAATCCAATCTCGAACTTCTTTACGTTCACTAGATGAAAGGTTTGCATTTTGATGAAATGTAATATAACTACTAGGAGGCATTGCTACATAAATTGCTCTAAATGTTTGTTTTAATTTTTTATCTTTTTCTTCTTGTGTATATGTATTCCAAATAGAATAATTAACCCAAGATCTACCATCATTTACATGTGAAGCTATTGTCCAAGATAGTGGTGCTATTTTGCTATACCAAGGCCATGTCGTCTCATTTGAATGACAATCATAACATGCTTTTTTTAAAATAATTTTTATATTTTTTGGAGTTTGTATCTCCAATTCTTTATTTGTAGTTGGATTAGTTTTATTTGGTTGAATTAATTGTGCTAATAAAAACATAACTACTATAATATATATTGTATTTTTCATATAAGTTCCTATAAATTATGAAAATATCATATTATAAGGTCGTGAAATTTCATCTTCAAGTAAAGATATAGAAATATTTCTTGATTTTCGTATAAACTCTTTTTTATCAAAAAATATTAAAAGTGTTGGTACTGTAAATACATTTAATGATGCAGCAAGAACTTGTTGTTCTTGTGCATCAAATGAATAATATTTAATATTAGGAAAAGAAGTTTCAAGTAATGATTTAATCTTTGGTTGCAACACATGGCATACACCACAATTTTTACCAGAAAAATATATTGCTACAGCTTCATCATTATTTAATATATCTTCTAAAGTCAATTATACACCTTCAGCTATCATTGCATCAGCTACTCTTTTAAATCCTGCAATATTTGCTCCATGCATATAATTACCAGCAACTCCATACTCTTCAGCAGTTAAATGAACTCTTTTACAAATTGATCTCATTGTTTTTTCTAATCTCTCATCAACAATTTCATATGACCATTTTGCCATTGCTGCATTTTGACTCATCTCAAATTCACTAACAGCAACTCCACCAGCATTTGCTGCTTTTGCAGGTGCAAATAATATATCATTTTTTTGTAATAAAGTAATTGCTTCAGGAGTTGAAGGCATATTAGCACCTTCACTTACACTAATACAACCATTTTTTATAAGATTTTTAGCATCTACTTCTGTTAATTCATTTTGAGTTGCACTAGGAAATGCACAGTCACATTTAATTGTCCAAGCATAGTGACCATCTTTTGGATAGTCTTCAACTTTTACATACACTGCATCACTATTTTTTTCACAATATTTCTCTAAAGATACTCTTTTATTTAATTTTAAATCTTTTAAAAGTTCTAAGTCAATTCCTCTAGAATCATAAATAGTACCTCTACTATCACTACAAGTTACAGGTTTTGCTCCTAAAGCATAAAGCTTTTCTATTGTATGAATAGCAACATTACCTGCTCCACTTACCGTACAAACTCTTCCTTCAAAACCTTTTTTACCTGCATATTTAAGCATCTCATCTGTAAAATATACACATCCATACCCTGTAGCTTCTGGTCTCATCAAAGATCCACCAAACATAAATGGCTTACCAGTTAAAACACCTTCATATGTAGAAGTGATTTTTTTATATTCTCCAAAAAGATATCCAATTTCTCTACCCCCTACTCCAATATCACCTGCGGGTACATCAATTCTTGGTCCTATATATTTATGAAGTTCAGTCATATATGCACTACAAAACTTCATAATTTCAAAATCAGACTTCCCTTTTGGATCAAAATCACTTCCACCTTTTGCTCCTCCAATAGGTAAACCAGTCAAAGAGTTTTTAAATATTTGTTCAAATGCTAAAAATTTTAAAATACCAGCATTTACACTTGGATGGAATCTTAAACCACCTTTATAAGGGCCAAGTGCATTATTAAATTGTATTCTATATCCTGTATTTACTTGGATATTTTGCTTATCATCCATCCATACAACTTTAAATTTAAATTGTCTATCTGGAGTAGTTAGTCTTTCCATTATTGCATGTCTTTCATACATAGGATTACTATCTAATACTGGCTGTAAACTATCTACTACTTCTTCAACGGCTTGAAAAAATGTTTTATCTGTTTCACAATTACTTTTTTTAATTCTATCTATTGTATCTTTTGTTTTTTTCAACTCTTATCCTTTTGAATCTTTTTATTAATTTCATCTTTGATTTCATTTTCAAATGTATGCTTTTGCCTTACACTAATACCTTTCATATTACTAATTGGTATAGAAAAGGCTATTCCATCACCAGTACTTGTAATATGTAATCTATGAATTATACCATCTAATACTTTATTTACCAAGCTATCAGGTAAAATAAATAATAAAACTTCATCAGAAGCTTCTGCTTCAAATCTAAAAATATTATCCATCTCATCTAATCCCATTCCATGCGCTTTAAAATGCGTTACACCTGTTGCTCCATAATCCCTTGCTGCATGTAGTACATCCTCTTTTTTATTTTGAGGTACTATTACAACAACAGCAGAAAATGATAAATTTAATTTCTCTAATAATGTTCCACCATCTACATTTACATGAGAAAGATTAGAGCCTTCTTCCTCAGATATAGGTTTTGACATTATCTCTTTTTCTTTTTGAGTATCTGATTTTATATTAAATTTTTCACTTATAATTCCATATGCCATAACAGATATCATTGGAAATAATGAAGCAAAAGCAATTAGACCAAATCCATCAATTAATGGTGAACGTCCTTCAATATTTGTAGCTAATCCAATTCCTAAAGCTGCTACTAAAGGAACTGTAACTGTTGAAGTTGTAACACCACCACTATCATAAGCAATTGGTATTATATATTTTGGAGCTATAAATGTTAATGCAATCACAATCATATACCCAACAATAATATAATAATGAATATGCCCACCATCTATAATTCTAAATGAACCTAAAGCTATACCAAAAGCAACACCAAGTGCAACAAAAAGTCTTAATGCAAAATCATTAATTTTTCCATCACTAATCTCTTTTGATTTTTTTGCCACTGCCATAAGTGCAGGTTCTGCCATGGTTGTAGCAAATCCTATAGCAAATCCAAAAGTATATATAATCCAACTAGACCCAGTTGCTGTAAGCTCAGCTGCCATACTTTCACCAAGTGAAAACAATCCTAATTCTAGTCCTAAAATAAAAGCATATAAACCAATTACCACAAATACAAAACCTAAAAATACAGTTTTTATATTTTTAATATTTTTTCTAATTACTCCATATTGAAAAAATAAAATAATTGCTAAAATTGGAATAATATCTTTTATAACACCTAATATTCCATTAACTAATGAATTTAGAGTTACATTTGTAGGAACAGCTTCAACTTCAGATATTACATGTAATACATCTTTTGCATCCACTAAATTATATACTGCAATTCCATAAATTTGTACAAAAATCATAGGAGTAAGAGAAGCAAAAGCAATTAAACCAAAGCCATCAATTACAGGATTTCTTCCCTTGATATTTGATGCTAATCCAATTCCAAGAGCAGCTACTAGTGGAACTGTAACGGTTGAAGTAGTAACTCCACCTAAATCATATGCAAGCCCTATTATCTCTTTAGGAGCTGCAAATGTAATTGATACAACTGCAACATATCCAGCAATTATATAATAGTGTATTGGATGCCCTTTTATAATACGATATACACCTAATAATATAGCAAATCCAACAGATCCAGCAACTACAAATCTTAGAGTTGTAGCATCAATTCTTCCACTACTAATTGCTGCAGCTTTTTGAGCTATAACTACAAGGGCGGGTTCAGCAATAGTCGTACCAAAACCAATGGCAAAACCAAAAATTAATACCCAAAATGAACTACCACGCTTGGCAAAATCCTTTGCTAGACCTTCTCCAACAGGGAATATACCTATTTCTAAACCTAATAAAAATATTGCTAATCCTATAGCAACTATAAATAATCCAACCGTAGTCGATATCCAATTTGGTGGAATTGTTTGAATAACGGCCAATTGAAAAAATAAAATCACCAATACAATTGGTGCTAAATCTCTAAAAGATTCTTTTAAAAGATTTATAAACATATGCAACTTCACTAAATATTTCCCTTTTTATTAATAATTTAAATAATACTATCTACAGTTTTTTTAAACTCAATAAGATCATTTTTATGCCCTAGTACTACTAAAGTATCACCTTCATCAATTTTATGATTGATTCCAGTTGAAAAGAAAATAAAATCATCACTAATCTCTTTATCTTGAATACCCAAAATAATCACTTTTTGTCTATCTACTGATTTTAGTTCATCTAAATAAACTCCATCAAATATAGACCCTTTAGTTATAATGATTTCAGCTACTTCAATATCAGATTGATTGAATAAAATATCATCTAATACACTTAAAATTGTTGGTTTATGTAAAAGCCTAAATATTCTTAGTGCTCCAATTTCATATGGATTTATAGTTTTTGTTGCACCAGCTAATAACATTGTTTTATTATCTTGTTTAGAATGTGATACAGAAATAATTCTAATTTGTTTATTTATATTTCTAACACTTAAAGTTATAAATAAATTTGTATTTTTATCTTTTCCTAGACAAAAAAATGCTTTAATATTTTCATCATTTATACCAATATCTATAATATTTACATCTTCCATTAATGATATTTGTTTTACATCATATCCCAATTCTTTGGCTTTTAAAGCTAATTCTTCATTTTCTTCTATAATTAATATTTTATATTTTTTCGCATGCAATATTTTTGCTATTTGAGCTGCAAGTGATGTAAAGCTGTATATGATAATTTTATTTTTTTTCATTTTTTACACCTCTTCACTTTTATCTTCAAGAGCTTTAGGTCTATGTGATAAAATTTCTATTCTAAAAGATTTAATTGCAGCTTCAAATCCAATAACAATCAATATATCATGTTCATTTAATACATATTCTTCTTGATTTGGATTAAATATAAATTTTTTAGTTTCTGCTTCTATAACACCTATTAATGTCAAATTAAAATTCTCAAATTCTATATGTTCAAGTGTATGATTTTTGTAAAAAGAGTTTTCAAAAACTTCAATTTCCCCTAAAAGAGCTCCTTCATTATCTAATAAAATATCATCTATTGCATTAAATGCAATTGGCTGGCCTATGTACTCTGCAGCTACTAAACCTGTAATCTCATTTGCTGCAACCACTTCATTGGCTCCTGCTAAAAAAAGTTTCTTTTTAATTTTTTTATCATTTGCTCTTGCAATAATATTTATATTTGGATTTAAACTTCTAGCAGTTAATACAATTGAAAGATTTACAGCATCATTATCTGTTAAAGCTATAATACTACTCGCACCTTTATTTATACCAATATGTGCTAAAAAATCAGAATCAGAAGCATCCCCTTTTATAGATAATATATTTTGTGAATTTGTATGTAAAAATTGATCTTCATCTAAATCAATTACAATAAATTTTTGTTTTATTTTTTTAAATTCTTTTGCTAATACTTCACCCATTCGTCCATATCCACAAATTAAAACAAAATCTTTTAGAGCATTTGCTTCACCTATTACCTTTTCTTCTTTTAGTGCAATTAATTTTTCACCTAGTGCTGTAGTAACAATAGAAGTAAAAAATGCAATTACAGATAAACCTGTAATTACTAGAAAAATTGTAGCTACTCTACCTTCAATAGTTACAGGTGTTATATCTCCAAATCCTACGGTTGATATTGTAATGATTGACCAATATATAGCATCAAAGAAATTTGTAATATTTGGATTTGAACCAGCCCCTTCATATATAAATATTATTGCTGATCCAAAAGTTATAGACATCAAAAACATAATTGTAAGAGTAAAAAATTCAAATCTTTTTTCTACAAATACATCACTAAACTGTTTTACAGAATTTGCATATCTTAAAAGTTTAAATAATCTAAATAACATTAGAATACGTAAAATTCTTAAAGGTCTATAGTATGGTAAGATTGCTAATAGATCAATGATTGACATTGGTGAAAAAATAAATGCAAGTTTTTCTTTTAAAATTGTTTTTAATGATTGTTTTATATCGTATGGTTGATTTATAAGTTGAGCTTTTTCAAAGTCTTTTATAATAATTTTATGAGAATGATTTACTACCCATAATCTTGCTAACCATTCTAATATAAATACAATAATTGCAAAAGTTTCATATTGATCTAACCAAGATTCTGGCTTATGATTTACTTCGTAAATAAGGATACCAACTGTACTTAAAACCAAAAATATCATCATAAAATCAAAATATTTTTTTCGTACAGATCGAGTATCCTCTAAAAAAAGATAAAAGAAGTGCTTTATATTATAATATAAATCAGAGCCTTCTAAAAAGTATGCGAATCTTAGTATAAGCTCTTTTATCATAATTTATACTTGGTGTGATGAACTTTTATTTAAACTATTTTTCATACTTAAATAGCTATTTAATGCTCCAAGATAAGCTCTTGCACTAGCAACCATAGTGTCTATACTTAATCCATGTCCAATCATAGATGGATTATCATCATTAAATGTTACTTTACACACAACTTTTGCTAAAGCATCTTTACCTTCACTTACAGCTTTTACTTTATAATCATTTAATTGACCATTATATCCTGTAATTCTATCAATTGTTTTAAATATTGCATCCATAGCACCATCACCTATTCCTGCATCTGTAATCTCTACATCGTTATGCTTTATTGTAACAGCTGCACTAGGAACTCCATTTGAACAATCTGATATTTGCAATGAAATCAATTCAAATGTTTTTGTATGGTTTATAGCTTCATCCGTCATTAACATTCTAATATCATCATCTACTATCACTTTTTTCTTATCTGCAAGTAATTTAAATCTATCAAAAGTTTGATTTAAAATCTCTTCACTTATATTATCAAAACCTAAATATTCAATTTTGTCTTTAAATGCTGCACGACCTGAATGTTTACCTAAAACTAAAGTATTTTCTTTATCTAGTCCAATAGATGCCGCACTCATAATTTCATATGTTTGTGCATTTTTCAATATTCCATCTTGATGAATTCCACTCTCATGTGAAAATGCATTTTTACCAACAATTGCCTTATTTGGTTGTGGTTCAATTCCTGTAATCGTTGCAACTAATCTGCTTGTAGGATAGATTTCAGTAGTATTTATTGAAGTTTCAAATGGTTTTTCAAATAAATCTGCTCTTACTTTTAATGCCATTACAATCTCTTCAACTGCAGCATTTCCAGCTCTTTCACCCAAACCATTTATTGTACATTCAACTTGTCTAGCCCCAGCTACAATACCTGCAAGACTATTTGCAACTGCCAATCCTAAATCATTATGATTATGCAATGATATTATTGCTCTATTTTGTACAAATGCAACCATTTGTTTTACCATATCAGCAATCTCATTTGGAAATCTATATCCAACAGTATCTGGCAAGTTTATAGTACTTGCTCCTGCACTAATTACTGCATCAGTTATCTCTTTCATAAATGACATTTCACTTCTTCCTGCATCTTCAAGTGAAAATTCTACATCATTAGTAAAAGTTCTTGCATAAGTAACAGCATCAACAGCTTTTTTAATAACTTGATCTGGAGTCATTTTTAATTTATATTCCATATGAATAGGACTAGTTGCTATAAATGTATGAATTCTATTATTTTTAGCTTTTTGTATTGCTTCTCCGGCAGCTTTTATGTCATTGTCTAATGCACGCGAAAGTGAACAAACAGTTGATCTATCTACAACTTCACAAATTCTTGCAATTGCATCAAAATCGCCAGGACTAGCTGCAGCAAATCCAGCTTCAATTATATCTACACCTAATTTTTGTAATTGTTGAGCTATAGTAATTTTTTCTTCAGTATTCATTGAAGCACCAGGGCTTTGTTCACCATCTCTTAATGTTGTATCAAATATTAATATTTTGTTTTCGTTTATCATGTAATTTTACCTTCTAAAAAGTCATTATGGAATTTTAAAAATTCAACTGGTTCTTAATTTTTATAAAATGTTATATTTTATACTTTAGAGTAAGTTACCCAGTAGAAGTAGGAGTACAGTAGTTCTTGTATTTTTTATGTAGTTTATAGTATTTTTCATGTTTCCTCCTAAGATATTAAATATTATAGCCAAAAATTATTTAATCTTTGGCTTTTTCATCATTATTTGATGATTCTTCTGTATTATCATTTTGTTTTACATCTTCTTGTTCTGTATTTTCAGTTTCCTCAACTGCTTCATGATGTAGATCTTCATCTTCAAATATAACACCACCATTTTGTTTAATTATTTCTTGAACTCGTTTACCACTAATCACTTCAATATCAAGAAGTTCTGCAGTCATCTCTTCCATAGCTTCACGATTATCTCTTAAAGTTTGCAATACTTCATTATATCTATCATTTAAAACTTTCTTAATATAATTATCAAGTGTAAATGCCATCTCATCACTATAATCTTTAGTTGATTGACCGCCACCTAAAAATTGGTTATTTTGTTTTGTAAGTACCATAAGTCCAGCAACACTATCATCACTCATACCATAAATTGTAGCCATAGATTTAATTATATCAGTTGCTCTTTCAAGGTCATTTCCAGCACCTGTACTAATCTCACCAATAAATACTTCTTCAGCTGCTCGTCCACCTAATAATGTATCAACTTCAGCCATAAGCTCATGTTTTTGCATTAAATATTTATTTTCTTGTGGTGTATTTAAAGTATATCCAAGAGCTGCTAAACCTCTAGGAACTATACTTACTTTATTAACTTTTTTAGCACCTTTTGTAATCTCTGCAATTAAAGCATGTCCAGATTCATGATAAGCAACAATTCTTCTTTCTTTTGGAGAAATTCTTCTACTTTTCTTTTCAAGTCCAGCAATTTGTCTCTCAACTGCTTCTTTAAAATCTTCTGCAGTTACTTCCTCTTTATTTGCACGACCTGCAAGAAGTGCAGCTTCATTTATAACATTTGCCAGATCAGCTCCTGCAAGTCCAGCAGTCATAACAGCAACTTCTCTTAAATCTACATCTTTTCCTAATTTTACATCTTTGATATGTACATTTAAGATCTCAATTCTTCCTTCAAGATCAGGTTTATCAACCAAAACTTGTCTATCAAATCTTCCTGGTCTTAAAAGTGCTGGATCAAGTACTTCTGGTCTATTAGTTGCAGCAAGTATAATAACTGGAGCTGCAGCACTACTAAATCCATCCATCTCTGCTAAAAGTTGGTTTAAAGTTTGCTCTCGTTCATCATTACCACCCATCATTCCACCACTTGCACGACTTTTACCAATTGCATCAATCTCATCAATAAATATAATTGCAGGGGCAACTTTTTTTGCTTGTTCAAATAAATCTCTAACTCTACTAGCTCCAACTCCAACAAACATCTCAATAAAAGATGATCCTGTTACACTTAAAAATTCAACATCTGCTTCACCTGCAACTGCTTTTGCTAAAAGTGTCTTACCAGTACCAGGAGGTCCAACTAAAAGTACACCTTTTGGAATTTGTGCTCCAAGTTTTACATATCTATCAGGATTTCTTAAAAATTCAACAATCTCTGAAACTTCTTCTTTAGCTTCTTTATTTCCTGCCATATCTTCAAATTTAACATTAGGTTTTTCACTATTTATCATCTTTTTAGCGCCACCCATGCCAAGGATTCCTCCTCCGCCACCCATTGACTTTTGCATTCTATTAGCTAAGAACATCCAAATTCCAAAGAATATAAACAATGGTAAAACCCAACCAAATAACATATCTGCTAAAAGATTTTCTTCATTTATCCCGCCATATTCAATATTTTGTTCTTCAAGCAATGGTATTAAAGTATTATCAGGAACTACTCTTCTTACATGATATGTAGCTTTTGTTCCATTTGCATTTTTTGATATAGCTTTTAAAGTTGTATCACCAATTCCAACATATTGGATTTTGCCATCTTTAATTAACTGCTTCAATTCTGAGTATGTTACACTTTTTTGCTTTTGACCATATGGTGTTACAGTTGTTTCACCACCATCTTGTGGAAACAATGATTTAAATACTAAAATTGTTACAATTGAAAACATTGCAAAAATTAGTATTGGATTTTTATTAAAAAAGTTATTGTTATTATTATCGTTTTTATTCTGGTTGTTATTCATTTATACCCTCTATTTGTTTTTTAGAATGATTGTTACCCATTCATTTTTATAAATTGTGTCAATTATATCTAAATTATTAAATTTCTTTAGAACTTTATCGTGATGTTTATCTAAAATACCTGATAAGATTAGTATTGCATCTTTTTTTAAGCTTTTCTTTAAATCACTTGCAATTAGAACTAATACATCTGCAACTATATTTGCCATTACAATATCATATTTATTTGATATTTGAGTAATACTTCCAACCCATGATTTATTTATATTTACATTATTAGTTTTAAAATTTTTAATGGTATCTTCTACAGCTAATTTATCTGTATCACATACATCACAAATAAGTCCAAGTTTTGCTCCTGCAATTGCTAGTATTCCACTACCACAACCTACATCAACCATAGTTAAATCTTTTTTAGAAAATTTACTTAATGCTTCAAGACAACTACTTGTAGTTTCATGATGACCCGAACCAAATGATAAAGCAGGATCAATTACAATATTTAAAAGATCTTCTTTAGGATCTACCCATGATGGTCTTACATAAAAATCTGCTACAGCAATTGGTTGTATTGCATTCTTATAGTTATTTATCCAATCTTCATTTTTAAGTTTTACTAATTTTGTTTCACACTGTATATTTACAGCATTGGCAAATTGTTTAATCCCATATTCTACAACATCTAAATTTTCTATACTTCTTGATATTATAGTGCCATCATTTTCTTCTATAGCCTCGTTTGTTAGGCTCATTATAAGTTGCAAAAATTGATCATATGATGATGCTGGAGTTACACTTAATTCATAATAATATTCTTCCATAAATTTCCTTTAAAAAAATTCTTTAATAATTTGTCTCATGATATCAGGATCAGTAATTTTATTTATGCTTTGTCTAAATTCATTTGCACCATCATAACCTTTTGAATATGTGTGTAGATGTTTTCTAAACATAACTACTCCATATTCATTATAAAAATCAAGCATCTGTTCATAGTGTTCAATAATAATCTCTTTTTTTAGATCATTTGATATCTCTTCATCCCTTAAACCATTTTTTATTTGATAAAAAATCCAAGGTTTCCCAATAGCACCACGCCCTATCATTACTCCATCAGTATTTGTTTGTTTTAAAACTTTTTGAGCTATCTCATAATTTTTAATATCTCCATTTGCAATTACAGGAATATTTACCTCTTGTTTTACTTGTGCAATTGCATCATAATCAACAGGTGCTTTATATGCACCTTTTTTTGTTCTACCATGTACAGATATCATATCTGCTCCACAATCTTCAATCACTCTAGCTATATCTTTTGGAATTTTTTCATCTATTCCAATTCTTATCTTTGCAGTTGTATATTTTTTATTTGAATATTTTTTAATTGTGCCTAATATCTCAGCAAGTCTAGGTAAATCGCCTAAAAGATTTGATCCACTACCATGATTAAATACTTTTGGAGCTGGACAACCACAGTTTAAATCAATACCAGCAATCCCATCAATATCATTTAATATCTCAACTGCTTTTCTCATAATATCTGGATTATTACCTGAAAGTTGTACAAAATATGGATCTTCATTTGAAGCTTTTTGAATCATCTTCATTGTTTTTTTAGAATTATAAGCTAATGCATTTGAACTTATCATCTCAGATATTGTTATATCAACTCCAAATTTTTTAACAACAGTACGAAATGGAAGATCAGTATAACCTGCAAGTGGAGCAAGTACAACTAAGGATTTTGAAAAGTCTATAGTTGTACTCATATATTTTTTTCTTTTTTAATTATTTGTAAGATATCATATCTAAAGTATAGTTTTTACCACTATCTTTTAGATCTAATAATGCTTTAAATGGTGTATATTCATTTTTAGATGAAGCAACTAAAATATCTCTAATCTCATCTATCATCTCAAATTGGAATAAAGTGTATAAATATGCATCCATAACTTCATCATTATTTTTAACTAACTCTTCAAAAATTTGAATTAATCTATCTGGAGACATTGAACTTTTATAAATATTTGAAAATTCTAAATATTTATCTTTATCAAAAGTAGATCTACTAATTAATTTTAATATTTCTGCATTTGTCAATGAAAAATCTTCTTGTTGTTGAGCATCTTTTTTAAATATTTTTAAAATTAAATCATCATTTAATTCAACATCATTCATATATTTTTTAATTGTAGTTATAGATTTTTCATCAATTAATTTTTCAAATGCTTGAGTTACAAGCTCTTTTGAATATTGGTTACTTTTTGCTAATACATCAAGATAAAATTCACCATTAGCTTTAATTCTATTACTTAGATTTTGTTGTTCAAGCTCTTCATCTGCTACAATTTTATACTCTTTTTCACTTACATAAATACCAGATTTTATTTTATTAATTTGTTTAACCGCATCTGTTAAAGCTTTATTCGAACTTTCAAATTCCTCTTTTGTAATACATAAATTAGCTTGAGATAAAACATCAGCAACCTCTTCAAATGATTTATTTTTAAATCCATACTTAGTATCTTTTGATTCTAATTTATCTTTTATAAATTTAAATAGATTTGATTCATCTTTACTTATTGATCTTTTATATAAGTAAGCTTTAAAACCATAATACATAAGATGCAATATAGTAAGTACCCACAACACTAATGCTGGTAATACTACCCAAACTGCTATTGGTAATAATACAACAAAACCTTGGTATTCAAAACGGTAATCACCCATACCTAAACCAAAATGAGTAAACCCAGCTACTGCTAATATAAAAATTAACGATCCAAAAATATATTTACCTAAACCCATCAATCATCCTTTATAAGCTATTATACTATTATTTAACTTTGCTCTGCTTCATATATCTCACGACAAGGTGTACAATATTTTGCAAATGGTTTTGCTCTTAATCTTCCCATTGATATTTTTTCATCACACATCTCACATGTACCATACGTTCCATCTTCAATAGCTTTTAAAGCAATATCTATCTCTTTAAGCTCATCAAGTTGTCTATTTGCAATAATTCCTTCTTTAAAACTATCACTACTTACTTCTGCAAAATCGTAATCATCATTACATTCTGTACTTTTAAGTTCATCGATACTATCTCGACTTCCTTCTACATTACTAATAATTACTTTTTTTCTTTCAAGTAATATATTTTTTAAATCTTCTGTTTGTTTTCTATTTGGCACTTCTTTTTCCTATCTTAAATATATATTTTAATAAAATTTTAGTATTTTATCTAAAAATTACTAAATTATTTATGATATGGATGATTATTGTTTATACACAGTGCTCTAAATATTTGCTCTGTCAACGTAAGTGTAGCTATTTTATGGGCATAAGTTAATTTACTTAAACTTATAATTAAATCACATTTTTTTAGAAATTTTTGTTCAAATCCATACGCACCACCTATAAAAAAATTAACTGTAGAGTGGTTTTCTATATATTTTGCAAACTCAAAACTATCTATTTGTTTACCTAAAACATCTAATGCTATATTAAATCCACTATTCATATAAGGTTCATATGCACTTGTATAAGATTGTTGTGCTTTTTTTTCATCAATTGTTTGTGCTTTTGCAATATTTTTATTAAATATCGCATGATTTTTAACTGTAGCATATTTTAAAGATGATTTTATGAGATCGTTTATAATTTTATCATACTCATCTTTTGATGGTTTTACTATTGAATAGATATTTATATTCATTTATACAAATCACTCCCAACTACGTTATAACTTATATTAGGTATATTATCAGTAATTTTAACTCCACCTATAGCACCAACAGGATGCTTAGAGTATGATGCAATTTCACTTATTTTAGATCCTAATATTTGCGTGATATCTTTTGTAGATGTATTTGCATATGCACCAAGACCTATATAATCAAGATCTAAATCATTTGCAATTTTAATCTCTTCAATGTTATGAGTTGAAAGTCCAAATATTTTATTAGGATATTGTTTTTTTAAATAATCTATAGTTTGTTTAAAATCTTTAAAATTAAATTTATCTTGTAAAGCCTTACAATCTTCTTGTCCTAAATGTAATCCATCAGCATAAGGTAATAGTTCCAAATGATCATTTATTATTATAGGAATACTACAGTTCTGTTTTAAAAATTCTATATTTTGCTTTTGAATATCCAAAGAGTTAAGCTTATCTCGATATTGAATATATACCGTTTCATACTTTGATATTATTTGAAGAAATTTATCTAAAGAAATATCTTTTTTTTGAAGTGTTTGATAATCACAAAGGGCATAAAGCCCTTTAAAATTTTGCATTATTATTTATGCTACTGTTTTTTCTTCATTTGAAGTAAATATTTTAAGAAGATCACCAAGAGTTTTTTTCATATCATTTCTATCTACAACCATATCAATAGATCCATGTTCTAGTAAAAATTCAGCTCGTTGAAAACCTTCAGGTAAATCAGCACCAATAGTTTGTTTAATTACTCTAGCACCTGCAAAACCAATTAAAGCTCCAGGTTCAGCGATTAAAATATCTCCTAAAAATGCAAATGAAGCAGATACTCCACCAAAAGTAGGATCAGTTAATAAAGAGATAAAAGGAAGACCCTCTTTATCGAGTTTTCTAAGTGCTGCACTTGTTTTTGCCATCTGCATCAAAGAATATGTTGATTCTTGCATTCTAGCTCCACCACTAGCACTTACAATAATAACTCCACATCTTTTCTCAATTGCTCTATTTACAGCTCTTACAATCTTTTCACCCTCAACTGAACCTAAACTTCCACCCATAAAAGCAAAGTCAAAAACTACAAGTTCTACTGGAGTTTTATTAATTGTACAAGAACCACTTACAATTGAAGATGTTCTTCCTGTTTTAGCATAAGCATCCTCTAATCTTTTCTTATATGTTTTTTTATCTGAAAAGTTTAGGGGATCAGTAGGAATAAGTTCTTTATCAAATTCAACAAAACTACCTTCATCAGCCATCATCTCAATTCGACGATTAGCTCCTATTCTCATATGAAAGTTACATTTAGGACAAACATGTTTTTGATTTTCAACCTCTTTAAAAAACATTAAAGAATCACACTCTGGACATTTTACCCAGTGGCTTGGTCCTTCATCTTTTTTAACATTGCTTTCTTTGTTACTATCACCTTTTAGTCTGTTGAATAGATTAATTAAACTCATAATATTCCTTTTATTTTAATGCTTCAAATACTTCTAGCATATCCAATTTTTCCCATGGATAATCTGATTGTCCTACTTGACCTCTTGCTGCTACATCTGCATACAAAAATGTATCCGCACTAGGTAAATCTAAATCAAATTTTCTCGTAATCCAATTTGGAGTTAATGGAAATGTTTCCATTACAAATGCTGATAATTTATCATCATCCATTCCATCAATACAAGTACCACAAGTATCTACGGATACTGAAGTTGGCTTAGCCACTCCAATTGCGTATGATATTTGAACAACTGCTTTTTTTGATAAACCAGCTGCAACTATATGCTTAGCTATATAACGTGCTGCATATAAACCACTTCTGTCAACTTTTGTATAATCTTTACTACTTTGTGCTCCACCACCAATAGGCGAATATCCACCAAATGAATCAACAATAAGTTTTCTTCCAGTTAATCCACTATCATGTAGTGAACTATGAGATACATACTTACCAGTTGGATTTATGTGTATTATACAATCTTTAGGATTAAATAAGTTTGATGGAAGATTAGTATCTATAATTAAATCATAAATTAACTCTCTTACTTGATCAATATTCATACTAGATACACAAGGAGCAGATACTACAATAGTATCTATTTTTTGAGGTTGACAAGTTTCAAAATTATCTTTATAACCATAATCCATAGTAACCTGAGTTTTAATATCAACTCCAAGTTTATTTGGATGTTCTAAAGCATAATGATACACTTTTTCCATTAACATTCTAGCATATGAAATTGCACTTGGCATATAATTTGCTGTTTCACAATCAGCATAACCAAACATAATCCCTTGATCTCCAGCGCCAGTCTCACCATCTTGCTGATCAACACCTTGATTAATATCTGGGCTTTGTCTATTTAATAATACTTGCACTTCAACATTTTGAGGTTTTAAACACTCCTCATCTGTAAAATATTCATTATTATGATAACCAATCTTTTCAAGTGCATCAATTGCTATTTTTTTATAATCATCAACACTTAAATTAGTTTTACTAGTAACTTCTCCACCAATAACTACATGTTTTCCTGCAACAAAAACTTCTGATGCAACTCGACTATTTTTATCACCAATAATTAGTTTATCAACTATGCTATCAGATATGATATCTGCACATTTATCTGGATGTCCAGGGCTTACTACTTCGCTTGTAAATAGGTATTTTTGTTTGTTTTCCATTTTGTTTTCCATTCTTTTGTTTTCCAACTAAGAGTTTTACTCTTCGTATCGTTTTCCATTCTTTTGTTGTCCATTTTGTTTTCCATCAATTAAGATTGAAAGTAAAATTTTGAATAAAGTATGTATCTTACACTTTCGTATAAAAGTAGCAAATACTAACTAATCTAAACTGTAAAATAGCTTATTAATTGTATAATGAACGTAAATTTTATATCTAATAAGGATTAATGAAGTGACTAGATTATTTCTTGTATTTTTTTTATTTTCTACAATTTTATTTTCAAAAACTATTACAGTTGCAGTTGCAGCGAATGTATCATATGCTATAGCAAAGATTATAAAAGAATTTAATAAGCAATATCCAAATATAAAAGTAAGAGTTATACTTGGTGGAAGTGGTAAATTAACTGCACAAATCAAACACAATGCCCCTTATGATATATTTATGTCTGCAAATATGAAATATCCACAAGCTTTATATAAAGATAGTATTGCTTTAACTAAACCAGTTATTTATGCCCAAGGTTCATTAGCTTATTTTAGTAACAAACCTAGAGATTTTTCTTTAAAAATGAAACTTTTAGAAGAAAAAAATATCAAAAGAATTGCAATAGCAAATCCAAAAACTGCACCTTATGGTAAAGCTACTGTAGAAGCTTTAAAAAATGCACATATATACAATGATATTAAAAATAAATTTATATATGGTGAATCTATTTCTCAGACAGTTATGTATGCAAAAACTGCTGCTGATATTGGCTTTATTGCAAAATCAGCCCTATATAGTCCTAAAATGTCAATGTACAAAGAAAATATAAATTATATAGATGTAGATACAAAGCTATATACACCTATAAATCAAGGTATTGTTATATTAAAAAATAGTAACAATAGTGATGAAGTAAAAGCCTTTTACAATTTTATATTAAATAATAAAACAAAAAATATATTAAAAGATTTTGGATACTTAATACCGTGAGTAGTCTAATAACAACTGTAAATGATATACAAAATAATCAAAACTTACATATAGTAAAATTTAATTTTAATGACTTGGTTATTACTATGATGAGTTTGGAATTAACTAAAAATATAAAAATTAATTCTAAAGTAAAACTATTAATAAAACCAACAAATATATCAATAGCTAAACAATTTGACAAAAATATAAGTATAGATAATCAACTAGAATGTAAAATAATATCTATTGAAAATGGAGAATTATTATCTAATATTAAAGTAGACATTTTTGATACTACTATAGAATCTATAATTACACTTGAGTCAGCACAAAAGTTAAATCTAAAAATTGGTGATGAAGTTGTGATTTTATTTAATGCAAGCGATATTTCAATATTGGAAATTTTAAATGATTGATATTTTATCTAATATAGATTTTGCTCCATTTATTTTATCTTTTAAATTAGCTGCTCTTACAAGTTTTATTCTATTTTTAATTAGTTTGCCACTTGCTTGGTATCTATCACAAACCTCATCAAAAATAAAACCTTTTCTAGAAGCAATCACAGCTTTACCTATAGTTTTACCACCTTCAGTTTTAGGATTTTACATACTCGTAGTATTAGGTTCAAATTCACCAATTGGTGGTTTTTTTGAACAACTATTTGATATTAAATTAGTATTTAGTTTTACTGGACTTGTGGTTGCTAGTTGCTTTTACTCTTTGCCATTTATGGTACAACCACTTCAAAGTGGATTTGAATCTATAAATAAAAATATGCTTGAAGCATCATATATAGCAGGAAAAAGTAAATTTGAAACTATTTTAAAAGTTGCTCTACCAAATATAAAACCATCACTTTTAACTGCAATAGTTGTAACATTTGCACATACTATTGGGGAATTTGGTGTGGTATTAATGGTAGGGGGAAGCATACCTGATGAAACAAAAGTTGCTTCTGTTGCTATTTATGAAATGGTAGAGATTATGGATTATTCTATGGCACATATATATAGTGGTATTATGGTTGCTATTAGCTTTTTTGTACTTTTAGCTGTATATATATTTAATGCAAAACAAAATAAAAAGTTCGGGAAATTTATCTAATGATACAAATAGATATTAATAAAAATTTACATGGTGTAGATAAAAATATGAATTTAGATATAAATCTAACTATTAATCAAGGTGATTTTATAGCTTTAAGTGGTGTAAGCGGAAGTGGTAAAACTACACTTTTAAGAATTTTAGCTGGACTTGAAGATGCGAAAGGAACAATAAAAGTACACAACAATATATGGTTAGATTCAAATAAAAAACTTCCTGTACAAAAAAGAGAGATCGGTTTTGTCTTTCAAGATTACGCTTTATTTGAAAATATGAGTGTAGAGCAAAATCTTTTATTTGTTAATAAAAATCAAAAATTAGCAGATGAACTTTTAGAATTAACTCAACTCACCCAATTGAAAAATAGACTTCCAAACAGACTAAGTGGAGGTCAAAAACAAAGAGTAAGTCTATGTAGAGCTATGATGAGTCAACCAAAATTACTTTTATTGGATGAGCCACTTTCAGCACTTGATTTATCTATGAGAAATAAATTACAAAAAGAGATTTTAGCACTTCATAAAAAATTTGATATTACTACTATTATGGTAAGTCATGATCCAAGTGAAATATATAAATTAGCATCAAGAGTGATAGTTTTACAAAATGGAAAAATTACAGATGATGGTTTACCAAAAGATATTTTACTAAAAACAAATGGTAGTGCAAAATTTTCATTTGAGGGTGAGTTACTAGATATTAAAAAAGTAGATGTAATATATATTGCAATAATCTCCATTGCACAACAAATAGTTGAAGTTGTAATAAGCCAAGATGAAGTACAAAATCTTCAAATAGGACAAAATGTAAGAGTGGGAACAAAAGCTTTTACTCCAACCCTTACTATATAATACTTACTCTACTGTTACAGATTTTGCAAGATTTCTTGGCATATCTACATCATTACCAAGTCGTACACTTATCTCCATAGATAAAAGTTGAAGTACTACTAACATCTCAAAAAACTCCAACATATAATGATCTGTTTTACTTGTTTTTATAAAATCATCAGCTAATTCAAACTCAAGTGGAGAAATAGCACAAATAGTACTATCTCTAGCACTTAACTCCTCTACATTTGATTTTATTTTATCATAATGTAAATGTTGAGGCATAAGTGCTATTGTAAATAGTTCTGGATCAGCCAATGCTATTGGTCCATGCTTCATCTCTCCTGCAGGATAGCCTTCTGCATGTAAATAACTAATCTCTTTTAGTTTTAAAGCACCTTCAAGAGCAAGAGGAAAAAAGACATCCCTACCAATAAAGAAAAATCCATGTCCATGAAGATATCTTTTGCTTAATCGTCTACATTTTTCATGTACTATATCGTATACTTTTAAAGATCTTGGTACCTCTCTTAGAGCATCTATTTCATTTGATATTGCATCATCACAAATAGTTTGTTTATGTTTAGCAAAATATAGTGCCATCATCCACAATACCACTGTTTGAGTAGAAAAAGCTTTTGTACTTGCTACCCCTTTTTCAATACCAGCTCTTGTAAGTACCGTATGATCAGCTACTCTTGTCATAGAAGAGTTATCAACATTACAAATTACTATTGATTTTAGTCCAGCATTTTTAGCCATTTTTAAAGCTTCTAAAGTATCAGCTGTTTCACCACTTTGAGATATTACCAAAAACAATGTATTTTTACTAAGAAGTGGTTCTTTATATCTAAACTCACTTGCTATTTCTACACTACATCTAACTTTTGCCAATCTTTCAAATAAGTATGATGCTGTTAGTCCTGCATGATATGATGTACCACAAGCACAAATTTTAATTTCATCAATACCTTCAATTATACTGCTGTCAAATTCATCAAAATCTATACTGCTATCACCTAATCTTCCCAACATAGCATCTGTTACAACATCATCTTGTTCGTATATCTCTTTTTCCATAAAAAATCTATATCCATCTTTTTGAGCTAATTGTTTTGATGATGGAAGATTTACCCAAGATACATCTTGACTAAACTCTATACTTGAAGCTGTAAGTTTTCCATATACACCATCTTCAAGATATACAACCTCTTTTGCTAAGCCTATAAGTGGAGCATCACTACTTGCAATTAAAAATTCATTTTCATTATCACCTTTTGCTATAGCCATTGGTGAACCATGCTTCATAAAAAATATTGTATCTTTTTGAGCTTTTGTTATAAGTAGAATCGAATATGCACCATCTAGTCTTTTTACAGTTGTTTCAAACGCTTTTGTTGCATCATTAAGATCATTAAAATAGTGTTCAAAAAGATGAACTATCACCTCTGTATCTGTTTGAGAAACAAACTTATGTCCTAAATTAATAAGCTCATCTTTTAGCTCTTTGTAGTTTTCTATAATACCATTATGTACCACATAAGAGTACTCTCCTAGATGTGGATGAGCATTTAACTCTGTTGGTTTTCCATGTGTTGCCCATCTTGTATGACCAATACCCAATTCATAGCTATTATCTATATTTGAGCCAACTTTATCATTTAAATTTGCAATCTTCCCTACAGCTTTAAATACATCGATATTATTCTCATTTAGCATAGCTATACCTGCACTATCGTAACCTCTGTACTCTAACTCTTTTAATCCATTTAATAAAATCTCTGCAGTATTTTGTTTACCAATATATCCAACTATTCCACACATATGTTTATAACCCTTTTATAATATTAATTAAATAAATTATATCTAATAATTGTTTGATAAACACTTTTGTTATATAATGCTTTATGAATTGGAATCAAATAATCAAACAAGAGAAACAAAAAGAATATTATAATAGTTTAAAAACTTTTTTAGATAAAGAGTATAAAACAAAAAAAATATATCCAAGTGAAGATAAGATATTTAAAGCATTTGAGTTATGTCCTTATGAGAATTTAAAAGTAGTTATATTAGGGCAAGATCCATATCATCAACCACATCAAGCACAAGGTTTGGCATTTTCAACTCCAGCATCAATCAAAAATCCACCATCAATGGTAAATATTATAAAAGAGATTATAGACGATATTGGTAACTGTAATTGTTTAGATGGAGATTTAACACCTTGGGCAAAACAAGGAGTATTACTAATTAATGCAATTTTAACAGTAGAAGATTCCAAACCAAAATCACATCATAAAGTTGGTTGGGAGATATTTACAGACAATATTATAAAATATATATCACAAAATAAAGAAAATATAGTATTTATATTGTGGGGAAATCCAGCTATTGCAAAATCAAAACTTATTGACTCATCAAAACACCATATAATAACTTCACCACATCCTAGTCCATTATCAAGCTATAGAGGTTTTTTTGGTTCAAAACCATTTTCCAAAACAAATCAAATTCTAAAAGATCATAAACTAAAGCCAATTAACTGGTAGATTAAAGATCTTTTAGCTGATCTTCATATTGCTCAATAATCTCATCATATGAGTTTTGAGCAATTTCTAATTGTTCAAACATAGTTTCTATTTTTTCTTCACTTTGTCTTATTATACTAGATAATTCAATCACTTTTGAATTATCTAAAGCGTTTGAAGCAGTTATTAATTCCTCTTGTAAAGGTTCTAGTTCATCTTCTAATTTCATAATCTCATTTTCAAGTTTCTCTACCTCTTTTTTAAAAGGACTTGCTTTTTTGTTTCTTTCAGTAATAAGCTTTGCTCTTAGTTTTTTATTCTCTTTTTTATTTACTTTTACTGTTGATATATCTTTTTTTTCTAGCTCTTCATCTTCCCAACCAATTTTAGTTAAAAACTCATCATAACCATTATCAAAATATCTTGCACCATTTTTTTCAAAGATTATTAGATTATTGGCAGTTTGTCTTAAAAGTTCTTCACTGTGAGTTACAATCACAACTGCACCATCAAAGTTTTTAATTGCACTTGTCAAAGCATCAATACTATACATATCAAGATGGTTTGTAGGTTCATCAAGAAATAAAATATTTACCTCTTTTGCTATTATTTTACCTAGCATAACTCTACTTTTTTCACCACCACTTAATAAAGATATTTTCTTTTTAGCATTATCTCCACTAAACATCATAGCTCCACATATAGTTCTTACACTTGATTGGGGCATCTTTACATTTACACTATGTATCTCATCCATAACTGTAGAGTTTAAATTTAGATGATTTATATTTGTTTGTCCAAAATGTCCAAAAGCACTACTTATATGATAATCAATTGTTCCCTTAAGTGGCTTTAATTCTTTTGCTATATTATTTAAAAGTGTTGATTTACCTTTTCCATTTTTACCAATTATTCCTAATACTTCACCTTTTTTTAAACTAAAACTAATATTTTCAAACAATAAATTATCACTTGTATAACCAAAAGATAAATCTTTTACTTCAAGTAAAACTTTTGCAGGAGTTGGCTTGTATGTAAAATTAAAACTAAGATTTGTTTCACTTTGAAGATTATCCATCTCATCTAATTTCTCAAGTTGTTTTACTTTTGATTGAGCTTGAGATGCTGTTGATGCTCTTGCTTTATTTTTGGCTATAAACTCTTCTAACTCTTTTCTTTTTTTATCTATATTTTGTTTTTGTTTCTCATACAGTTCATTATTGGCTTGAATTTGTGCATAAAATTTATGTGTATCACCTTTTATGATATATAACTCTTTTGCATTTAAACCCATAGTATGAGTTGTAACACTATCCATAAAATCTCTATCATGAGTGATTATTATAACCTCACCATCAAATCTTTTTAAAAAATCTTTTAACCATCGTAAAGATAAAATATCCAAATAGTTTGTAGGTTCATCAAGTAAGAGCATATTTGGAGCAGTTATAAGTAATTTTGCAAGATTAAGTCGTATTTGATAACCACCTGAAAAACTACTAGGCTTTTTTGATAAATCATCTTGTGTAAATCCAAGACCAAATAAAATCTTTTCAACTTTATAGATTGAAAATTTATCATCATCACTAAGACTTAGAGCAACCTCATCAAGTATGGTATCTTTACTAAACTCAAGATGTTGCTTTAATGCACCTATTTTATAATTTTTAGGAATTGAAATATCTCCATCATCATAATGTTCTTCACCTAGAATTATCTTAAATAGAGTTGATTTTCCACTTCCGTTTCTTCCAACAAGACCAATCTTGTCACCTTTATTTACTTGTAAATTTACATTTGCAAAAAGATCTTGTTCACCATATGATTTTGATATATTTGATAGTTTTATCATTACTCTTCTTTATAATAAAAAAACCCACAAGAATACTTGCGGGTTTTTAATAATTTTATTGTTCTATTCTAATGTAAAAAGTGTCTTTTACCTGTAAAGTATAAAGCCATACCAAATTCATTGGCTGCTTCGATGATCTCATCATCTCTGATGCTTCCACCTGGTTCTATTACACATTTTACTCCAGCTTCTTGAGCTGAATCAATAGAATCTCTAAATGGGAAAAATGCTTCAGATGCTAAGGCTGATCCAGATACATCAATACCTAAATCTTCTGCTTTTCTTAATGCTGCTTTTGCCGCATCAACCCTACTTGTCATACCCATACCAACAGCTACCATAGCAGAGTTTTTCACATACACTACACAGTTTGATTTTGTTAAAGATGCAACTTTATATGCTATTTCCATATCTTTTTTCTCTTGTGCCGTTGCTTCTCTTGTAGACTTAAGTTCAGCATTTGCAACTTCATCATCTTGTACTTTATCACTATCTTGGTAAACAAACCCACCATCAACAATTTTAAAATTAAAATCATCATTTGCAAGTTCAAGTTTTTTTGTACCTTGTTTAAATAATTTGATTCTTTTTTTCTTATTTAATTCAACTTCAGCTTCAGGTGTAAAATCTGCTGCAAATACTACTTCTAAAAATATCTCATTCATTTTTATTGCCAGATCTAAATCAATCACACCATTTACTGCTACAACCCCACCAAATGCACTAATTGGATCACATCTTAAAGCTTCAGTATAAGATTCTAATAAAGTATCTTTAATAGCAAATCCACATGGATTTCCATGTTTTACTATACAAACTGCATTGTCATCTCCAAATGCAGATGCAATTTTAGCTGCTCCACTAATATCACCCATATTATTAAAAGATGCTTCACCTTTTAAAGTTATAAATTTATTTGACAAGTGATTATCGAACTCATACAATGCACCTTTTTGATGTGGATTTTCACCATATCTTGTATCAAATACTTTAGTTCCAACTATAAATTGCTTATGACCAAATCCATTATTAAATCTTTTGTTCATATAGTTTGCTATCATAGAATCATATGCTGCTGTATGCTCATAAGCTTTTATCATAAGATCTCTTCTAAATTCAAAAGTATTAGTATCATTTTTTAATCTATCAAGCACTTCATCATAATCAACAACATCAGTTACAATTATTACACTATCATGATTTTTAGCTGCACTTCTTACCATTGCAGGTCCACCAATATCAATATTCTCAATAATCACTTCATAATCATCAGTTGATTCAATTGCTGCTTTAAATGGATATAAATTTACACATACTAAATCAATACCTTCAACACCAAGCTGTGCAGCTTCATCTATATGAGATTGTTTATCTCGTCTATGTAATATTCCACCATGAATATATGGATTTAAAGTTTTTACCCTACCTTCAAAACACTCTGGAAATTTTGTAACTTCATTTGCTTCAATTACAGCAACACCAGCATCTTGCAGTTTTTTATAAGTACCACCAGTTGAAATAATCTCATAACCTAAAGATACCAACTCTTTTGCAAAATTTTCTACTCCACTTTTATCACTTACACTAATTAATGCTCTCAAATTTTTCCTTTTTTATATTTTTTTTAATTCTTCATAAAGATTTTGTGCCATAATCTCATAATTACGATCCAAATGTAATAACTTATCTTGACCTTTTTGTCCCATTTCTTTTAAATCCTCTTTTGAAGTATTTAAAACTCTTTTTAAACTTTGTAAAATATCATGATGATTAAAATCTGTAAAAATAACTTCATCATTAGTAAAGATACTTCTATTTTTACTATTATTTGATATTATTGCAGGGATTGCACATGTATAACCATCTAATACTTTTGCTGGGAATGTTGTATTATAGATATTTATATCAGGTAATGCAGCTAATGTAATATCACAAGTTTTTACAATCTCATCCAATTTTTCTAGACTACCTGCTCTAATTAATTCTATATTATCTTTAATATTTGGATAAAATGACAATAGTTGTTTTACATAATCTTGATTTAATGCACAAATGACTAATTGCCAATCTTCATCTTTTATCTTCTCAAATGCATCTAATATCACATCAAATTGTCTTAATTCATCTACTGTACCAATATACACAAATCTTTTTGTATCACCTTGTACAATATCATGTGTATGAACTTTTTTAGGATCTAGTCCACTATAAAGTGGAAATGATTTTGCTCTAACATTTGGATAAAATTCATTTTGAAGCTCTAATGAAGCTGGCATAAATATATCACATTCACTTGCCAATTTTTGTTTTTCATATGCCAAATATTTATTGTATAAAACTTTAACAATATTAGCTTCTTTTTTTGCTTTCATTAATTCAAAAGTGTGCATAGTTTTTGGATAAGAGACTCTAAAACCAACTTTATAATTGTACCAATTTTTAAATTTTAATACATTTTTTAAAATATTTTGTTTATTTCTTACAAATACAAAATCATAAGACTTCATATCTACATCTTTTGCTTTTAGATACTCTATAATATCATCTTCTTTTCCAATAGGAACTATATAATCTTCACCTTTTTGCTGAAAACTATGTTTATATTTTGTAACATATACCATATTAACTTGTATATATTTTTTTAAATAGTCATTAAATAAAGGTCCTATTGTACCTCTTTGAGAATATTCTTCTTGATCTGTTATATATAATAATTTTTGCATAACGATATCCTTATTTCTCAGTTAATTCATCATTGAATTTTTGCTCATCAAA
>Ga0256837_1000484_pt1 | contig 33138 bp, 34 predicted proteins | sample 4562384metaG_FD_185976 | JGI IMG/M metagenome (GOLD analysis project Ga0256837, IMG submission 185976) | Hydrothermal vent microbial communities from Guaymas Basin, Mexico - 4561-384 | ecosystem: Environmental > Aquatic > Marine > Hydrothermal vents | place: Mexico: Guaymas Basin | collected... | reverse complement strand
TATCCGCTGCATCTTCAGCTGCGGCTACGGCTGCATTAGCATCAACTGCCGCTGCATCGGCATCTGTTTTTAAAGTGGCTAAAGCATCATCTGAATCGTTTTCAGCTTGGGCTACTGTTGTTTGAGTTTGAGCATCATCTATTGAGTTAATAGTGATTGTCTCTTTACTCTCACTCTCTGCATCTGCTTTACTCTCATAGGCTGATTTAGCAGCTTGTGCATCGGATACTTCTGAGTTTGCTCTATCTACTAAACCTTGCACTTCATCTATCTGTGCTTGGGTTGGGTTCTCAATATCTGAAAGAGTATCGGCTGCATCTTCAGCTGCGGCTACGGCTGCATTAGCATCAACTGCCGCTGCATCGGCTACATATTTGAGATTATCTATAGCTATCTCTGCACTTACTGCATCTGTATATGTTGTATTTACATTTTCTCCATCAACCTCATTGACTAAATCACCAGTATTAGCAATACTTTGAGTAAGCATAGAAGTATCTTCTTCAACTTCTGATACTATTGAATCTTTATACCCATCTAATGAACTCTCAACAGTTGATACTAAATCTGTTGCTAAAATACTAATATCATTTGCATTTTCTAATGCAACTTCTGCATCTGATATATCTATAATTTCATTTAAAACTTTAGCTTGTTGATTTAATAATTCTAGTTCATTATTTAAGTCATTAATATTATTATCAAGTATTTCATTAACATCTTTTATCTCTAAAATCGTTGCTTCTAAAACTGCAATATCTGCTAAGCTTGGATTTTCTTGGATAGTGTCTATTAGGTCTTGAGATTTAATTAAAAGAGTATCTAATTGGGAAGCTGTTCCATTAGTAATATTTATTGCATTTTGAAAGGCTGTTGTATCTATTTGTTCAAGATTATACATTGATGTATCTGCATGTTGAAAATTTTCATTTTCAATAGTAACATCCCTTGTTTTTGCTGTAATATCTACTATTTCATTTTCAATTTTTGCAAACCCCTCTGAAGAGATTTCATTGGAAGTTTGAAGTTTTTCTTCACCAGAAGCCGTATCTATATCTTCTAATGAAGTAATTGTATTGATTGATTGAGTGTCAGTAACTGTTTCATCTTCCGTAAATAATGTTTTTGATAAAAAAGCATCAAACACCTGTGATTCATTCGCAAAAACTTGTATATCTGAACCATCTTCAAGATTTACTATAATATTATTCGCATCGTTATTATTTACATCACCAATAACAGTTTCACCTTCGAATATATTATCACCTTTAGATAACTCACGAATATTACCGTTTTGATCTTTAGCAAAAAACTTACCCTCTATACTTACAACTTTTCCAATTACTCCTGACATAATGCACTCCTTCAAATAGAAAATTTAATTATGTTAAGAATAGAGGAAAAAGGGAAATTTATATATTGTACCTCAGTACATTTATTTATCTATTTATTTAATGTCCCATACTCAATGGATTTAAAATTTCATAAGTTATGCTATTGTTATTTGCTCTATAAATTTTAATTTTTGAAGATTTGTAAGCGATAGTTGTTGGTCTATTTTTATTTAGAATATATCTTACTTGTGAATAAAAAGCTGGTCTTGTTGAGGCATCTGAAAATTCTCTATATGTAAATAAAATCATACCTCTTTCAACACCATCATAAAGCATCTCAATTTTACGATATGATGTTTTTTTATCTGCTGTTACCGCTTTTTTAAATGATAAAGAGTTTGACAGAGTATATGGACCGACATAGTTTCCACTTTTATATAAAACAAAAAAAGTATCTATCTCATCATATTCCTCTACAAAACATACTTTTTGTAACTCATCACTTCCTATAGGTGTATAAAATTTACCACAATAATATATCTCTTCTGTTTCCGTATCGATATATTTCTCAGCAAACTCACCTTTTTCTATATGAATCGAACCAATAAAACCTGAGTCTTCAAACTTTTCTGTTATTTGAATAGCTTTTATTTCTGTATAATCATATTTATTTATAATCACTTCACCAATATTTTTTGTTATTTTTCGATACTCTTTTGTATCTGAACCTAATCTAGTTTTTTTATCTAAGACTGCATCAAACGAGCCTATACAACCACTAAAAAACATCATAAAAAACAGTGTAAACATACTTAGTTTATATTTCATTTTTATTCCTTTATCTATTTTAACATTATATACAAAAAGTGATATACTTTCGCTACTTCAATATAAAGAGATATTATGGAATTATGTGTTGCACTGGACTTACCAACAAAAGAAAAAAATTTAGATTTAATTCGTAAAATTAAAAATTATAATGTATGGCTCAAAGTTGGGCTTAGAACTTATATTCGAGATGGAGAGGATTTTTTACTTGAAATTAAAAAAATTAATCCAGATTTTAAAATATTTTTAGACCTAAAACTTTATGATATACCAAATACTATGGCAGATGCTTCTGAATCCATTATGGGACTTGGGGTTGATATGTTTAATGTTCATGCTAGTGCTGGAAAGCGTGCTATGAGTGAAGTTATGAATAGACTTGAAAAATATGAAACTCGTCCTATCGTCTTAGCAGTAACAGCATTAACATCTTTTAGTGAAGAGGAGTTTGGGGCTGTTTATGAAAAAGATATAGCATCAAAAGCAGATCAGTTTGCTAAAGATGCAATGGATAGTGGACTTGATGGTGTTGTTTGTTCAGCTTTTGAAAGTAAATCGATTAAAAATATCACTTCAGAAACATTTATGACTCTTACTCCTGGGATAAGACCATTTGGAGAAGATGCTGGTGACCAAAAAAGAGTTGCAGATATATCTTTTGCTAAAAATGCTCTTGTAGATTTTATAGTTGTTGGTCGTCCTATCTATCAATCTGAAAATCCTGCTGATGTAGTTAAACGTATTTTAGAAAAGATTTAAAGAGGCTTTGCTATACTTCGCTTGATTTATAGGACTAGAGCCTATATCTCAATAAGGAAAATCGATGACAAAAGAGTACATATTTACTTCAGAGTCTGTAACAGAAGGGCATCCTGATAAGATGGCTGATCAAATTAGTGATGCGATTCTGGATTATATTATTGAAAACGACCCTCAAGCACGTGTTGCTTGTGAGACATTAGTGTCAAATGGTTTTTGTGTAATTGCAGGTGAACTTAAAACAACAGCTTATGCCCCTATGCAAGAGATTGCTAGAAAAGTTATTCAAGAGATTGGTTATACTGATGCTACTTATGGTTTTGATTACCGTGCCGCAGCAGTTTTAAATGGAATTGGTGAACAATCTCCAGATATTAACCAAGGTGTTGATAGAGAAAATGGAGAGATAGGTGCAGGTGACCAAGGTTTAATGTTTGGTTATGCTTGTAGTGAAACAGATGTTTTAATGCCTCTTCCAATTCATTTAGCACACCGTTTAACTCAGCGTTTAGCAGAGGTTCGTAAAGATGGAACAGTTCCATACCTTCGCCCTGATGGGAAAGCACAAATAAGTGTTAAATATGTAGATGATAAACCTGTTTCAATAGATACAGTTGTTATATCTACACAACACCATGCAGAAGCTACACAAGAACAGATTCACAAAGATATGATTGAAGAGGTTATAAAAAAAGTTATACCTGCTGATATGATGGATGAAAATACTATTTTTCACATAAATCCAACAGGTAAATTTGTAATTGGTGGTCCACAAGGTGATGCTGGTCTTACGGGTCGTAAGATTATAGTTGATACGTATGGTGGTTCATGTCCTCATGGTGGAGGTGCATTTAGTGGTAAAGACCCTACTAAGGTAGATAGAAGTGCTGCTTATGCTGCACGTCATGTTGCAAAAAACCTTGTAGCTGCTGGTGCTTGTGAAAAAGCAACTATCCAAGTTGCTTATGCAATTGGTGTTATTCAACCAGTTTCTATTATGGTAGATACACATGGAACAGGTACAGTAAGTGAAGAAAAAATAGAAGAGTGTATTAAAGAACTTTTTGACCTTTCACCAAAAGGTATTATTGAATCTCTTGATCTGTTACGCCCTATTTATAGAAAAACTGCTGCTTATGGTCACTTTGGTCGTGAAGAGGATGGTTTTACATGGGAAAAAAGAGATAGAGTAGAAGATATTAAAAAATATTTAGAATTGTAACTATTTGAATAATTTTAAGTTTTCTAAAACAACTTTTAGCTAAATTTAAAATTCTTCACTGTATAGTTACTCCAACATAAACATAGGAGAAAAAAATGGCAGTTTTAATTAATGATACATGTATTAACTGTGGCGCTTGTATAGATGAGTGTCCAACTGAAGCGATCGTAGATGAGGATGATAATCCAACAGATGAGGACATCTATTTTGTTCACTCTGAAAAATGTGTAGAGTGTGTTGGTCATCATGATGAACCAGCTTGTGCAACTGCATGTCCTACTGAAGGATGTATTACTTGGAGTGAAATTGGTGAAAGTCCAGAGCATCGTGATGATATCACTGATGAGCAACGTTCAAATAAAGAAGCTATTGTAGAATAGTTTTTTTTCTTTTAGAGTAGTATTTTTACTACTCTAATTTTTTCACTTAAATCTCTCTTTCCCTCGAAAAAATAACACTATTTTTCTATTTAAACTCAAAATAACTCTTTTTTAGATATAATCCCACTCTAATTTTATATATTTACAGGAGATTTGATGGAACGTACATTATCAATAATTAAACCAGATGCAGTAGCTAAAGGTGTTATCGGACAAATATTAGCTCGTTTTGAAGACAAAGGTCTTACAATAGCTGCAACAAGAAAAATGCAACTTTCTCGTGGTGATGCAGAAGCATTTTATGCTGTTCACGCTGAGCGTCCTTTTTTCAATGACTTAGTTGACTTCATGATTAGTGGTCCAGTTGTTGTTACAGTTTTAAAAGGTGAAAATGCTATGCAAATTAACCGTGACTTAATGGGTGCTACTAATCCTAAAGAAGCTGAAGCTGGTACAATCCGTGCTGATTTTGCTGAAAATATAGATGCTAATGCTGTTCACGGTAGTGATTCAGTTGAAAATGCAGCTATCGAAATTGCATTTTTCTTTTCAGAAAGAGAAATCTCTTAAAGTTTATTCTTGAAAGTAACATTAAGAAAAATAAACAAAACACCGTTAGATTTTGAAATTAAATCTAATGAAATAGCTTTTAAAGGTTATTTGCAGTACCATTCGGGTAAATTAATTCTGCTCAAAGCAGACTTAAATGGTTTACTCAATACTGAGTGTAGTAAATGTGGCGAAGAGTTTGAACTTACAGTAGATGAAAAAGTAGAATTTTTTATCTCTGATGGTTTATTTAGTGATGAAGATAGTATCGATTTAGATGTTGTTGAATCATTTGACTCTACGGCAGATTTAGATGAGCTTTTAAACTCTGAACTTGAGCTTATCAAAAGTGACTATCACAGTTGCGAAAATTGTAAATAAAATTTAAACAAAGGAATAAATTATGGCAGTACCTAAGAGAAGAGTATCTCATTCACGTGGCGCGAAAAGAAGAACTCACTACAAGATTACTTTAGCTAAACCAGTTAAATGTGAAGATGGAACTTATAAGTTACCACACCACATCAACCCAACTACTGGTGAGTATAAATAGTCAATGGTTAAGATTGCTATTGATGCAATGGGCGGGGACTTTGGTCCTGAGCCAATTGTAAAGGGTTGTATTCAAGCCTTAAAGACAAAAAACTTCACTCCTATTCTTGTAGGAAAAAAATCAGAAATTTTACCTCTGTTACCAAAACGTTATAGAGATAAGATTTCTATTATAGAAGCTGATGATGTTATCTCAATGAGCGATGCTGCAACTGATGCAGTAAAACGTAAAGAGAGTACAATCTATAAAGCTATTAACCTTGTAAAAAATGGTGAAGCTGATGGTATTGTATCTGCTGGTCACAGTGGTGCTACTATGACACTTGCTACTCTAAGACTTGGTCGTCTTAAAGGTATCGCCCGTCCTGCACTTATCACATTTATGCCTACAAAAGTTGGTAATCGTACAGTTCTATTAGATGTTGGGGCAAATGTTGATTCTAAACCTGAACATCTTGTACAGTTTGCCATTATGGGTGGATGCTATTCTGAATTTGTAATGGGTGTAAAAAATCCTAAAATTGGACTTCTTGCTAATGGCGAAGAGGATTCAAAAGGAAATGATGTTACAAAAACAGCTCATAAATTACTTAAAAATCAAAAAGGTTTTATAGGTAATGTTGAGGGTGGAGATATTTTTAATGGTTCTTGTGATGTAGTAACTTGTGATGGATTTGTTGGAAACCTAGTACTTAAAACTACTGAAGGTGTTGCATCTACTATTAGTGGTCTTATTAAAGATTATATTAGAAAATCTCCTATCGCTATTACGGGTGCACTTTTGATGAGAAAAGTTTTTAAACTTCTTAAAAAAGATATCGACTATGCTGAAATTGGAGGTGCTCCTCTTATTGGCATTAAAAGTTGTGTAATCATTAGTCATGGAAAAAGTAATGCTAGAGCGATTGAAAATGCTATCTATCAAGCTATAAATTATGTTGATGCAGATGTAAATCAACATATTTTAGCAAAAATCCAAGAGTACAATCAAAAGGAAAAATAATGGCTTATGCAGCTCTAAGATCTATCGGTGCTTATGCTCCAAAAAACATCTTGACAAATGAAGATTTATCTAAAATGGTCGATACAACTGATGAATGGATAACAAAACGTACTGGTATCAAAGAGCGTCATATTGCTGATAAAGATGAGCATACAAGTGATTTAGGTGTAGAAGCTGGAAAACTAGCGATAGAGCGAAGTGGAATAGCTAAAGAAGATATAGATATGATTATCTGTGCTACTATCTCTCCCGATTATTTTAATATGCCCTCTACTGCTACTATAATCTCCAATAAACTTGGTCTTCCTCCCGTTACTGCTTTTGATATTTCTGCTGCTTGTACTGGATTTGTATATATACTTTCTATTGCAAAAGCTTTTATAGAGTCTGGTATGAAAAAAAATGTACTTATTATTGGTGCAGAAAAACTTTCAGCTATTACAGATTATACAGACCGTGGAACTTGTATTTTATTTGGTGATGGAGCTGGGGCTGCTGTTATTAGTGCTACTGATAACAAAGAAGAGGCTATTATAGATATTCATACTGGTGCTGATGGTACTTATGCCGATCTACTTATGACTCCAAATGGTGGTACAGGTTCTCCTCATGATTCACTAGAGCAAGAGGCTGGAGCATGTTTTATGCAGATGAAGGGTAATGAAACGTTTAAAGTTGCTGTTCGTACTCTTACAAAAGATGTAAAAGAGATTTTAGCTAAAAATGAGATAGAAAGTTCATCTATCAAACATTTTGTGCCACATCAAGCTAATTATAGAATTATTAAAGCTGTTGGTGATGCTCTTAAAATGAAAGAGGAACAAGTGGTTGTTACTGTTGCAAAATATGGTAATACTTCAGGTGCTTCTATTCCTATGGCTATTAATGATATTTATGAAAATGGGACACTTAAAAAAGGGGAACTTCTACTTTTAGATGCCTTTGGTGGTGGTCTTACTTGGGGTTCTGCTTTAGTTCCTTTTTCTCCTATAAAATAACACTTTTGGAACCGCGGATTTATCCGTGGCTCTCTCTTTTAGATAAAATCTCAAAAATATTCTTATAAAAAACTTCTGCTTTAGGCAATATTAAATTAGATTCTCTCTGCTTCACTCCCCACATAGGCTCTGGAAAATAACTGTCATATTCAAATCTAGCCATTATATGAATATGAACACGAGGTAACATATTTGCAAATGATGCCATATTTATTTTTTTAGGATTATAATATTTTATCATCTCTAACTCTAAAATATCATAGACCTCCCAAAGTTTTAAACGTAACTCTTTAGGAACATCACTTAATTCGTAATACTCCTTTTTTGTAAATATTTTAAGCCAAGGTATTTCACTTTTTTCTATCTCAACATAAAGATTTTCATCTTCATAAATAATATTAGAACCAACCATCATCTAAACAATCCTCTTTCGTTTCTTTTTTAAACTCTTGATATTTTGTACTATTTTTATCAATAGCTATATATTCATCATAGATATAAGTTTTAAATACTGCTTTATCAACACATTCACAAAGTTCACTATTATTACTATCAACACAAGTTTTTATCATCTCAGTTTTTTGTTTCTCTGTCCAACCAAAATAACTGTTATAAAATGGAAGTAATGTCCAAATAGCAAAACCTAGTGTTAAAACTATATTTACTATATACTCATTTTTCTTTGTCTCTAAATATCGCTTAATATCATACGATATTAAAATTAGAAAAATTATCTCTAAACCTATTATAAACCAATCACTATCTAAAAAATCGAACATCTATTTCCTTTTAAAACTTAAAATTTGGACGAAAGAGGAACTGATGATTATCTATACCATCTCTCTCTACATCTCCACTATACTTTTGATTACTATTGAGGAGATAACCTATTCCTAAGCCAAATACAGCCTTACTCTCTCCACTAACTGGAAACTTTTTCTCTATCATTAGCTCTATTTTTGTTAAATCTAATGTTTTAGCACTAAACTCTATCATAGATTCAAATGCACTATTATAGAATAGAGAATAAACACTTTGGTCAAAATCGATACTACTTCTTCTTGCACCTATATACATTGTATTTTCAAAATCTTCATTTTCATTGATTTTATACCCAACTCTAAAACTCCAATCTAAATCTTGTTTCTCTTTTTCTCTTGTACCTTTTAATTTAAATTCAAGATTTATCCATCTGTTAGAATAGAGTAGATTATCGTTAATTGAGTTATCTCCTAATGTAACTAAATAACCGATATAAGCTCTATTTTTACCTATATTTTTACTATTTTTATTTTTAAAAACTGCCATTCGTCCAAAGAAAAAAGAGAGTGAATAGGGTTCATCAAATCCTGCTGTTACAGACTTTATAAGGTTTGATGATTTTGCATTATACCTATCATACTGTTCTAAATGCTTATTTCTTATATGCAAACCCCAAAGAGGCATAGGGTGAACAGCAAACTCTATCAAAAATATATTTGGGTCAAATGTTTGTAAAAGTAGGTCAGAATATATATCCACTTCATTAACAAGAGAGTAATCTGCAACCTCATTTGCAGTATCTAAATCTATAAAAGCAGATATATTTGAATAATATATATCAGCTTCATAGTCAAACTCTACAAAATCTTCTCCATAAATAATAGGAGAAAAAATGAATAAAAATAAAAAACTAAATTTCAAAACTATTTTCGTATCACTTTTATGGCTTCTGCACACATTGTCAAACCAAAAGTAGCCGTAACGCCAATAAAACTACCCTTCTCTTTTGTAACAGCTTCCTCACTTGAAAAAATCACTTTATACTTTTTGTTAAACCCTCGTTTACGAAGTTCATAACGTATTTTAGAACCAAACTTATCCCCATAACTTTTCCAAATAGTATCACTTTTTACCTGTGTAGGGTCAAGGCGTTTAGCACTTCCAAAAGAGGAGATAAGCTTTTTATAACATTTTTGAGCAAGAGCTAGTTTAGCATTTCTATCGTCAATAGCATCTAATACCAAATCATATTTATCAAAATCAAATGCCCATACCCACTCTTCATCTATACGTTTATTTATCGTTGTGATAGTTGGATAGTGCTTTTTAAGCGCATCAACTTTTACCTCTCCCTCATGGAGTTCTGAGTGTATCTGACGGTTTTGATTTGTGATGTCATACATATCAAAATCTACGATGGTTATATCGGTCACACCACTTCTAACTAAGCAATCAAGACAATGCCCACCTACTCCACCTACTCCGAGTAAGATTATTTTGGCATTTTGAAGTTTTTCGAAGTCTTGGTTTAGGAGTTGTTTTATACGTTTATATTTCATTAATTACTCTATCCACTCATTAAGCCCACTCATACTCTCATAAGCACTCATATCCAACATAATAGGAGAAATAGAGATAAATCCAGCCTCAATAGCCTCGTGGTCACTCAATCCTTTTTTGCCTTCACGTGGAGCAAAAGCAAGAGGGTGTAAACCTAGCCAATAATATTCCTCTCCTCTTGGGTTTCTATGCATATGTGAATCATTTGCATAAAATCTGTATCCTGCATACGTTACTTTTATCTCTGCTTCTTGTTTTTCTGAGGGAATATTAATATTTAAAAATTGACGTGGAGGAAGAGGAAATTTACCTTCTCTTATCTTTGTAACAATTTTTTTGATAGTTTCTTTAGCAAGAGTAAAATCTCCACTAGGGTTTGTAAAATCCATTACTTGACTTATAGCGATAGAGGGAATATCGTGTAAAACTCCTTCCATAGCACCTGCACAAGTTCCTGAATATGTAATGTCTTCACCCATATTTGAACCTCTATTTATCCCACTTACCAATAAATCTGGTTTTTCATCGTTGTATATAGCACTTAAAGAAAGATAGACGCAATCAGTAGGTGTTCCATCTTCAAGTTTATAAAAATCATCATCAACACTTACAAATTTAAGTGGTCTTGTAAGAGTAAGAGAGTGTCCACAAGCTGATTTTTCATTTGCTGGAGCAACTACTGTTACTTGAACATCTGGTAACTCTTTGAGTGCAGAAACTAACTCTCTTAAACCTTTTGCATCGTAGCCATCATCATTTGTTACTAATATTTTATAATTCAAGTTTTTGTCCTCTACCGTAAATATTTAAACTACGATTTGATATATAAGGTATCATCCCATTATCTCTAATAATTTTTATCGCTTCATCTGCTTTATCTATATCATTTTCATCTAAATAATCAACGGCTATAACATTCAATCCATAATCTTGAATCTTATCTATATGAAGATGTAACCACTCTCTATCGCCATCTGATATTTTTCTATACTTATCTTCTCCAGAACCTAAACCAAAATAATATGACTCAAATAAAACCGCTTCTAATGACTGATGTACATCATCCATTATCTCAAAGCCTCGGTTAATAATTAGTTTTGATTTTGGGTATCTTGTATGAAATTCATTGATAAATAGAATAAGTTTTTTCTCATAAGCAGAACGCTCTTTATCTGTCTTACAAGCTAACTGATAAGAGTCTAATGTATCAAAAAAGAAATGTTTAAACCCTTTTTTCATTACTGGTTCTATCATCTCATTAAATAAAAATTCTCTATATTCAGCCTTTTTAATATCAAGAACTTCACTTTCCCATTCATTATTTTTAGCGATAATCCACTCTTTTTTAACCTTTTTATACTCTATTACATCTTTAGATATTTCACATATACTTACATAAGCATACATATTTTCTCTATTATTAAAAAACTCTGGTGTAGCTGTATCTATATGATTTGATTGAACGATTATATAATCATTATTTTGCACTTTTGAATATGATATATCAGTACCATAAAAAACGATTGCATTTTTTTCATTTGATGCAAAAAGAGAGGAGTAAAACATTGAAGCCAATGCTATTATTTTTTTATTAATCCATTTCATATTTAATTACAAAACTTATGTATGCTGAGATTATGTTGTTTAGTTGATAATGTTTATTGTTATTTATATTTACTGCATCAACATTCAATATCCGACTACCTAATTCTAAATAGCTATTGTCTCCTATATCATAACCAAAACCAGCACCTCCACCAAAATAGGGATCAGCTAGAGTACGAGAAATATTTTCACCCTCTAATTTAATTTTAGCATTTAGCATACCACCCTCTATACCGATAAAGAAATCACTATTTTTTGTAAAATTAAAAATATATTGCCCCTCAACACCATAAGTAGTAATATAATCAAAATTACTATCTGCATAATATCTTGCATTTAAGTATATACGATAATTTCGAGTTTGTCCCCCTATTTTAAGAGCAATATTTCCTGAGGTATCTTTATTTACCGCATCAGTTGAACCAAGCATTTCACTACTTACATTACTTACTCCAACCTCTATACCTACTAAGGATTTTGCTTCGTAGGTGTACTCATTTGCTACTAATAGGCTTGTACAAAGAGTTGTTATTATGAGTGACTTTTTTAAATAATTTTGTATCATTTTATTCCTTTTAAAATTCATTTTCAACACGTAGTTCTGTAATCGTGATAGTACCTGTTTTACTCTCATTTTCTGATACATTAACATCAACATAAGCTTTACAATTATCTAAATCTCCATTTGAATCAGAAACAGCATCTATTGATAAGTTATTACTAACCTCCACTCTATATGAAAATTTTGAGTTAGAATAAAAAGTTTCTGTCTCTTGAATAGGGATAAAAATTCTATACTGTTTATTACTTACTCCATTTTCAACTGAAACAGGTGTTGTTTTTCCATCTATCCCTAATCCTAATCCTCTTAAAGTTATTTTTTTTGATTCTCCGATACGAATAGTTTGTCCATTATGTATACCAAGTAGATTAGTCCATAACATCACACTCTTACCTACTAAATAGTAATCATATTCAACTATTATCTTAACACTTCCTGTTTCATCAATAGTATAGTTATTATTTTCAGGATAAACATTAGCAACCCATTCTACACCCTCTTCACATCTATCTTGACGATAGTTATATCCAACTGCAAAACCTAAATTTGAAGTAGTATTTCCTTCAAAAGTATCTCTTAAATCTACAGTATCTGATGAATCTATATTTATATCCCACTTTCCAGAAGCATTATATCTATATCCATTAGCAAATGTAACGAGATACTCATTTGTATCATCAATATTATCAAATACATTATTAGATCCAATTTGAGAATCTACAGTAAAATTTTGATCTACTAAATCAAGTGTTCCATTTCCATCACTTGGTTTAAAATAAAGATAATTAGATGAATTATTAACAGTAGCCGAACTTTGAGTATATCCAGACATAACACCCATTGAAATAGCAGGGTATGTATTTACTAAATTACTATATTTATCAGTAACTGTTACTACCCATTTTTCAGCCATTTTAGCTCGAGATTGAAGCTCTTCTGTAGAGGGTAATGTACCTGCATAAGATAAACTAATAGCACTTGGTGGTCCAGAAAGAACTAAAATATTAAATATTTTAGTTAAATTTTGTTCATTATTATTAACATCTTTAAAAGTAGTTTCTATTTTAATAGGAATTACACCTGAAATATTGTCAGTTTTTAAATTAACAGTAACATTATTAGTATCATAAAAATCTAAAGAATTATCTATTCTTCCACTAGTATCTTCTAATATAGCTAATGCGGGATTTAATAAAGTTACTTTTATATTTGTCATATTAGAATCAGGAACAGATATATCATCTGTATCTTCAACACTAAATGATATAAATCTACTACTTTGTAAACCCATAGAAAGTTCATTATCAACTAAAGAACTTCTTATACTATATGTTGTTAAAACAACTTGGTCTGGATCTGGATTTATAAGAATTTTTAATTCAGTCATAACAGATCTCTCTGATTCATGATAAAATTTAAAAACTATATCTGAGGTATCTATATCTAACTGAGTAGGTGCAGTATAAACAAACCTTGCTTTTCCATCTACGAGTTCTATAGTTGAAGTTTCAAAACTTCCGATATCTCTTCCATTTAGTATCTCATTTGGATATATTATTTTTACACTACCATCTGGATAAGGACTATTATCGGCATCAAATACTGAAATATCTATATTAAGTACCTCACTATTAATCGTCACATTAATATCATTAAGAGTTGCTATTCTTGGAATTTTTGGAGAATATATTACTTCAAGTGGTGCTGTTATTGTTTCATTGCCTGTATATACAAAAATAAACTCTAATGGATTTATAATTGCAACTAAAGGAGATGGTGCTATTAATGTAAATATAGCCTCTCCATTTATGATATTTACTTCACGCTCCATAAAATGACCACCACTTATATTATTATCAATAATCTCAGTAGGATATTTTACAATAATAGAACCATTTTCAAGAGTTTGATTGTTTTCATCAAAAGCTAAAACTTTTATCTTTACCTCTTCATCACTTTGAGTAAGTGTAATTGATGGATTTTGAAGATGGATTCTTGGTTTTGCTTGAGCTGTATCTATTGTGAATGTAGCGTTTATCTCTTTAGATATATCATTTTCTATTCTAAAAGTTAAACTATCCATTTGCATATCTAAAAGATTTTCAGGAGAACTATACAAAAAATCTATTTTACCCTGTGCATCAGTAGTCCCACTAAATTTATTTATACTACCCTCTACACCATTAAAATATTTAACTATAATAGTTTCATTTTGTGCTGGTGCTTCTTGGGGATTTTCTAAATATAATTCAATAGTATGTGTCTGTAAAGATTGAGTAATAGTAAATGTAGATGGTAATAAAGATAGAGTATAGTTTGTGTAATCTTTTACTGCTATTGTTGTATCAACAGTTAGAGTAGTTGTATCACTAAATGAACTATTACTCTCCAAACTAAACACAAGATTATAATCAGTTCCATCTACTAAATTTGTAACTGCTGTATATTCAAACGCTAAATGACCATTACTGTCTGTAATACCACTAAAGCTACTCATAGTCCCTTGACTTCCATCAAAGTAATCTAATACTATCGACTCTCCATCTGCTGGTCTATTCTCTGCATCTTCAAAGTATATATCTATCACTTTTGATTGTGAATCTTCTGTGATTGTTGATGTTGCAGGTATTGATGTTAATTTGTAACCTGTGTAATCTTTTACTATTAATGGTGTTTTATTTACAGTTATTGTTGTGTTCACGTCTATAGAAGTATTATTTTCCATACGAAACTTTAAAGTATTTAACAAACCATTAGTCACTATCTCTGGTGATATATATTCAAATGCTACATGACCATTCTCATCTGTAGTTTTACTAAAACCACTTTCAAAAACTTGAATTTGATTTAAAAGAATATAGTTAGCACTCGAAACACTACCTTTATTTCCATCAAAAAAATCCAATAAAATAACTTGACCCTCTGCTGGTCTATTATTCATATCTTTTAAATAAATATCTATTACTTTAGATTCTAAACCATCTGTTACTATTTTATTTTGAGGTTCTAAAACTGTTAAATTATATCCACTATAATCTACACCTCCACTGTTAGTACCAACTATAAAAGTTATATTGGCATCTTTATTTGGATTGTTTTGCATTTTCAGATGTACTGTATAAGTATCATTTTGAGCTACTGTAAGTGGTGCTATATATTCAAATGCTAAATAACCATTAGCATCTGTAGTTCCACTAAATGCATTCATTGTTCCATTATTACCAAAAAAGTAATCTACAAGGATAACTTCATTTGATGCAGGTTTATTATCATCTGTTTCTATATAAACATCTATAATTTTTGATTGTAAACCTGTTGTAATAGTGTTGTTATTTACTATTGCATTTAATATATATCCATTGTACTTAGCATTAATAGCACCTGAACCAACTGTAAATGAAGTAATCGTACTATATGAACTATTCTCTTCTAAACTAAAAGTAAGGTTATACTCATCTCCTGAACTTATATTTTTTCCTGATATATATTCAAATGCTATATGTCCATTCGCATCTGTAACCCCATTAAAAGCACTCATTGTACCTTGACTTCCATCAAAATAATCTAATACTATCGATTCTCCAACAGCAGGTCTATTATTTGCATCTTCAAAATATATGTCCACTACCTTTGCTTGTAAAGGAGAAGTGATTATTGATGCTGATGGTAAAGATATTAAGCTATACCCTTTATAATCTTTCAATAATTTATTGCTATTTATATCTATCACTACATTTTTACTAATAGAACTATTATTTTCCAATCTAAATGTTAAATTAAAATCATTTAAGTTGTTAATTATAGTTGGTGACTTATATTCAAATACGGCATGACCATTTAAGTCTGTAATAGCACTAAAAGAGTTAATAGTTCCATTATTTCCATCGAAGAAATCTAATAATATACGTTGTCCATCAGCAGGTCTAGCATCCATAAACTTTAAATATAGATCTATTACCTTCGATTGTGAAGCCTCTGTAATCTCTTTAATTATCGGTTCTAAAACAGTTAAACTATAGTTACTATAATCTAGGTTATCAATATTTTTAGTTGCTTGAAATGTAATATTTATATCTTTATTTGGATTACTTTGTAGTTTAAATACTAAACTGTATTTATCGCCAGATTGTACTCTACTCGGTGACTTATATTCAAAGGCTATATGACCATTAGCATCTGTTACTCCAGAAAAAGCGTTCATTGTTCCGTAACTACCATCAAAGTAATCTAATAATATAGTTTCATTAGATGCAGGTTTATTATCATCTGTCTCAACGAATATATCTATCACTCGTGGTTGTTGGGGCATTGTAATAACTCTACTGTTTTCAGTCGCTGTAATTTTATAGTTATCATATTTGGCATCAGTTAAAAAAGTAAGATTTAAATTAGTATTTATACCTGAATGATTATATAAATTTAAGACTACACTATTACCTAATCCTAATGAATTTAATTTACTTATTGTTTCCAACAGATTACTTGGTCCATTATAATTAAAATCTACTTTACCATTAACAATAGTTATTTCCGAAGGTAAAGTACCTATATCTATCCCATTGCTAATTATAGATTCAGGGTATTTAATAAATAAACTAGTGTTTACATTTATTGTACTTTTATCTGTATAAGCATATAAACTTAAATTGTTAATCTGATTTGAAGATTGAACCGAAATATTAGATTCAGATAAAACTAATGTTTTTAAAATAGGTGTTACAGAGGAATAGTCATCCGATGAGTTAAAGTCTATATAGAGAGTAATATTGACATCAGCTCTATCTGTTGTATGAAAAAGAAAATTTACACCTTTGTATCCACTATCTTCTCGTGCTTTTAAATCTGATGGTGCTGTATATGTAAAATGCACTCTTCCATCTACAATAGGAGCTTTTGGAGGTAATATAGTTCCAAAATCGATCCCTTTTTCAATAAATTCAACAGGCCATTGAAAAGTAATCTCTCCCTCTGTTGTAGTAGAACCACTAGAGTTAAAAGCCATAATATATATATCTTTTATCTCTCCACTTCTATTTATTGAAATATCATTTCCATTAATAATAGAAAGTGTATCTACTTCACTTGTTGCATCAATATTTATTTGAGGTAAAGTTGTAGTATTTGTATCTATTTTTATTACATCAGTCTCAGAGAATTCACTATCTTCAATAATAGGAATATCATCACTCACACCACTATTATTACTTTGACAACCCACAAAACTAAAGGTTAAAAACACAATTATCAATACAGTTTTAAATATATTCATTTACTTTTCTCCAAAATTTATAATTTTTTTAATAAAAATAAATTATATCTTAAATAGTGTATGAATTTGCTCAATAGGTCTTATTTTTAAACTAAATTACATTAGAACAAACCACTCCACTACTAAAAGCCCACTGAAAATTATATCCGCCAAGTTCACCAGTAACATCAACAACTTCACCTATAAAATAAAGCCCTTCTACATCTAAAGACTCTAAAGTATATCTGTTTAGCTCACTTGAAAGAACTCCACCTTTACAAACCTCAGCTTTTGTAAAACCAAAATTTCCAGCTGGTGCAAACTCGTAACTATGAATTTTTTTAAGCTTTTCTAAACTCTCTTTATTTAACTTTCTACACTCAATATCTTCAACATCTAATGCCGATAAGATAGCTTTAGTTAAACGTTTAGGAAGATTTATTACCGAACTTACTAATTTTTTACTTCCATTTACTAGCTCTGAAATATTTTGATTTGGTAAAAAATCTATACTTATATTTCCCTTTTGCCAATAGAGTGAAGTAGATAAAATAGCTGGTCCACTTATCCCCTTATGAGCAAAAAGCATATCCTCTTTAAGTATCTTGTCATCAACTGTTATATGAACATAACAGCTTAATCCACTCAGTTCTTTCATCCAAAACTGTTCTGGTTGTAGAGTCATACCCACTAAAGCAGGAGTAAACTCCTTTACTTTTATATCAAAGCTTTTTGCAATACGAAGACCAATATCACTAGCACCTAAAGTTTTAAAACTTTTTCCACCTGTGGCTACAACTACTTTTTTAGTTTTTAATAAGCCTTTGGAGGTTTTAACTTCAAAAATAGTATCTCTTTTTTCAACACTAAATATCTCACTATTTAAAATAGTTTGAAAATGAGAAGTTTTGCTTTTAAGTATATCTATTATCTCATCTGCACTATCTTTACAAAAATAGTATCTATCTTTACGAATAATAGGCTCAACACCATTACTAGCTAAAAAGTTTAACAAATCATCTCTTGAAAAAGAGGAAAGAACATACTCTATAAGTTCTTCATCTCCATCAAAATTATGTTCACTCACTTCTACATTGGTAATATTACACTTACCACCACCAGAAATTTTAAGTTTTTTTGCTATCTTTTCATTACTATCTATTATAGCTACATCTAATTTTTTATCTAAATGACTTGCACACATCAAGCCACTAGCTCCTGCTCCGAGGATAAGTACATCATATATTTTCATAAAGAAATTATACTGTATAATACAAAAAATTTTAAAAGAAGAAGTAATATATATGAGCAATAAACTCCACATAGTCTCTCTAGGCTGTACAAAAAACCTTGTCGATACAGAAGTTATGATGGGCAAACTTCAAAACTTTGAACTCACAGATGATAGCACAGATGCCGATGTAATCATCGTAAATACTTGTGGATTTATAGACGCTGCAAAAGAGGAATCTGTAAATACAGTTCTTTCACTTCACGATGAGAGAAAAGAAGATAGCGTTTTAGTTATGGCTGGATGTTTAAGTGAACGCTATAAAGATGACTTAGCAACACAGATACCTGAGGTAGATATTTTTACAGGTGTTGGAGATTATGAAAATATAGATGAGCTTTTAAAAGAGAAAAAGAGTCGTTTTAGTGATGAAGTTTATTTGATAGATGGAGCAGAACGTGTAGTTACTGGTTCAACTTATCACGCTTACATAAAACTCTCAGAGGGTTGTAATCAAGCGTGTAGTTTTTGTGCTATTCCATCTTTTAAAGGTGCTTTAAACTCTCGTAATCTCGACTCTATCGCTAAAGAGGTTGAGGGCTTAGTTAAAAAAGGCTTTTACGACTTTAGTTTTGTTTCACAAGATAGTTCTTCATATCTCCGTGACCAAAATATCAAAGATGGTTTATCTCTTTTAATGCAACGAATCGAACTTATAGATGGTGTTAAAAGTGCAAGAATTCTTTATCTTTACCCATCAACTACAACTATCACACTTCTTAAAAATATCGGTAAAAGTAAAATCTTTCATAACTATTTTGATATGCCTATCCAACACATAAACGATGATATGCTTCGTATGATGAAGCGTGGATTTGGTAAAGATAAAACAGTAGAACTTTTAGACTATATGCGTTCATTACCTAACTCTTTTGTACGTACAAGTTTTATAGTTGGTCACCCAAACGAAACACAAGAGATATTTGATGAAATGTGTGAGTTTGCAGAGAGTTTCGAATTTGATAGAATCAATGTATTTGCTTATTCAGATGAAGAGACAACATCAGCTTATGATATGAGTGAAAAAATCTCGGCTGAAGTAATAGCAGAACGAGCGCAAATTCTTGGTGATATTGTGGCAAAGGGAACAACTAAATCACTTGAAGCTGAAATAGGTACAGATATAGAGCTTATAATAGATGGCGAAAGTGACGAACACGAGTATCTTTTAAGTGCAAGAAAAACTATGTGGGCACCAGAGATAGATGGTGAAATATATGTTAATGATAGAACGAAAGATGATGAAGATTTAGTTTTTGGGAAGATTTATAGTGCTAGGGTTACGGGGATTGTTGGGAATATTTTGACGGCTGTTGTGGATAATGGGTAATATGCCTATTCAGATAAGGAAATTAAATGGGTATTATTGAATTTACATGGGGAGCAATGGCAGGTGGTATTGCTTATGATGGTGTTAAAATGATTTTAGCTGGTTCGTACGATAAATTAAAAGTTTTTTTTGATAATGAAAAGAAAGAAGAATTTAACTCACATTTAGAAACTATTTTATCTGTAAGTGAAGAGATTAAAACTAAACTTGAAGAATTACAAAATAAAATAGAGATTAATGATTCATTTGAAAAAATTATAGACTCTGATATAACTGTTAATGGTAAAAATAAAAAAGTTACTAATAGTTTTAAAGATATAAAGAATAGTACAATTAATATATGAGTGAAAATACTTTAGTACCATATTCAATTAATGATAGCTTTAATAATCTACAAAACTGTACAGTGAATTTAAAAAATGAAAATTTTAAACCTACAAAGGAATGGCTTAATAATCAAAATAAACTAGCAATAAAAGATTTAGGTGCAAGATATACACCGGAAATTAATATTGAGGTAGATTATCTTATAGAAAATTTTGATGCATTAGGGAAAAATGATAAATTCTTAAATAATATAGAAATAAGTTTTAACAAGGTGTTTTTAGATTTTAATAAAAAATATCAAAAAATAAAGAATTTTTCTAAAGAATTAAGCATATTAATTAATGATTTTAATATTATTTATAAAGATATTAATTTTGCGAAATTTACTAACTATAAAGAAATTGAAAAATTGCTTGAAGAAATTCAAAAAAATTTATTTGAAAATGACTTGGCTGATGTGATAAGTAATAGTGATAATTCTGATGTAGATAAATTTCAAGATACAATTTATGATTTTTTTAATTTTTTTAGAGAATATAGTGAAAGAATTAATTTATCTATTAATCCTTATGTAATATTAGAGGGAGAAGCAGGAATAGGAAAATCTCATCTATTAGCAGATATTGTTAATAATCGAATAAAAGAAGAATATAGTTCTATTTTTTTATTAGGACAACATTTTAGGGAAGATAAAAATCCTTGGAATCAAATCTTGGATTTATTGGATTTGAGATGTACTAAAGATGAATTTTTAGTTGCTTTAAATACAAAAGCCAAAACTGACAATAAAAGAGCTATTATTTTTATAGATGCAATTAATGAGGGAAAAGGTAGAAATTTTTGGAACAAATTCTTAATTAGTTTTATAGAGACAGTTAAACAATATGAATGGTTAGGATTAGTATTTAGTATTAGAAATTCATATTTTGATTTTATAGTTCCAAATGAAGTTATTGAGAAAAATTTATTAATAAAAGTAACTCATTATGGTTTTCAAAGTATAGAAGATAATGCTACAAAGCATTATTTTGAATATTATAATATTGAACAAGCACTAATACCTTTGTTAAACCCTGAATTTTCAAATCCACTCTTTTTAAAAATATTTTGTGAGGGACTTAATAAAAGGGGTCTAACTATCATTCCTGATGGTTATGAGGGTATTACAAATATTTTCGACTTTTTTATAGAGGGTATAGAAGATAAGTTAACAGACAAATATTCAAATATTAAAAGTTTAAAACTCATATATAAAGTTATTAAATCTTTAATTAGTTCAATAATAGATAATCAAACAATTGCTTATGATGAAGCTTACATTTTGGTGGAAAATGAAATATCGCCATATAGATTAGAAGTAGGTTTGTTAGACGATTTAATTTCTCAAGGACTATTATCTAAAAACATATCTTATAAAAATAGAGAACTGATAGAAAGTGTTTATTTTACCTATGAGCGATTTGAAGACAATTTGAAAGTTAAGTTTTTATTTGATACTTATTTAGATAAAGATAATCCTAAAAAATCTTTTGAACAAGAGCCATTAAAAAATTATTTGGATGAAAAAAAAGTTCATCAAAATATGGGAATAATAGAAGCTATGAGTATTCAATTACCTGAGCTTTGTGACATTGAACTTATAGATATGATTCATCAAAATCAAAATTTAATAAAGAGCTTTTTTTATAGTTTTCAATGGAGGAAAGTAAAAAGTATTACATATAAAACATTGGAACATATTAATCAGTTACAACTTAAATATAAAGGTATAAGTGAAATTTATTTAGAAGCTATTCTACAATTAAGTTCTATTCCCAATCATCCATTAAACATAAAAAGAATACATCAAAGTTTACTTCAATTAAATTTAAATAAAAGAGATTATAAATGGTCTATATTTATTCATAACTCATTTATTGACGATGGTATTGTTAAAAGAATTATAAATTGGGCTTGGAATAAACAAGATAGCTTCAATATAGATAATGAATCATTGTATCTTTATGGTTTAACACTTGGATGGTTTTTAACTTCATCAAATAGAGAACTTAGAGATAAAACAACTAAAGCACTTGTAAATCTTTTTACGAATAATATTGATATATTTTTAAAAATACTAAAAGAGTTTGAAAATGTAGATGATTTATATGTATTAGAACGCTTATATGCTGTTGGTTACGGCAGTGTTTTACGAAGTGATATATCAGAAACTTTTATCGAATTTGGAAAATATATTTACAATACAATTTTTAATAAAAATGAAATAGTAGAACATATTTTATTGAGAGATTATGCTAAATTAACGGTTGAATATATTAATAATATTTTTGAATTAAATATTGATATGGTTAAGGTACTACCACCATACAGAAGTAAACTACCAAGTAGTTATCCTAGTGATGAATATATTGATACAAAGTATGATAAATATACTAGTGCTATTAGTAGTATTTTATCTTCAATGGTGACAGAAAATGGTAGAAGTGGAAACTTTCGTTATGGAGATTTTGGAAGATATACATTTCAATCATATTTAAGTGATTTTGATAATAGAGACTTTAGAATACAAGACATAAATAATTATGCAGTAGAAATTATTTTTACAGAATATATCTTAGATAAAAAATTATTTGAAACAACAGAAAGTAATCTATCTGCAGGTTATAGTGGTAGAATGGAGCATAAGGTAGAAAGGATAGGTAAAAAATATCAATGGTTAGCACTCCACAAGATATTGGCTATTATTTCAGATAATTATAAAGTTGAAAGTAGGGAATCATATAGAGATAAAAAGTATGAAGATTATCAAGGTACATATCAAATAGGATGTCGAGATATTGACCCTACAACTATTTTAAAAAATAATGAACAAATGAATAATCAATTGCTATTAAATATAGGTAGTGATTTTGAAAATAATTCATTATCAAATTTAGAATGGATGGGTAGTAAAGATAATTTACCTACCATAAATAGTATTGTTAATTTGTACGATAATGAAAAAGAATACTTTTTATTGGATAGCTATTTTTCATTAGATGGAAATAAAGATAATAATAAATATAGAAATTTGTATTATTCAATTAATTCCTTTATTGTTAAAAAAAATGAACTATCTAATATAATAGATTATATGGAAGAGAAAAGCTTTAACATTGGTAGAATGCCTGAATCGAACTCTTTTCACGATATATTTTTAAAAGAATATCCAAATAGTTTGTCATATAAATATATAGATAAGTATTATTACAGTCAACCTCAATGGGAAGATATGATTGATTATGACCAAGAACAGTTACCTAGTAAAATTTTATTAACAGCTACTGAATATTCAAATGAAGGTGGAAGTTATGATTTATCCATAGATGGAGGGATTAGAATTAAACTTCCAAATAAATGGTTAATTAATGAGATGAATTTAAAACAAAATTTAAATGATGGAGAATGGATTAATGAAAATAATGAATTAATCTTTTTTAACTCTACTCAAAAAGATACATTATTTTCAGATAAAAATTTATTGCAACAGTTTTTAGATGATAATGGATATTCTATATTTTGGGCTTTAACTGGAGAAAAACAAATGAGAAATACAGTTAGCAATCATAATAGAGATGATGATTTTATAGGAATCACTGATATTATGGGATATGCTTATTTTGATAATGGAGAATTTAAAGAAAATATTGATTTAAAATTTGAAGAGTCTAAAAATGAATAAAAAATTAATCTTTGTTTACGGAAGTTTAAAAAGAAATTTTGAAAATCATTATGTAATTGAAAAAGCTAAATATAAATGCAAAGCAAAAACTTTAGAATGTTTTGATATGTTCAAAGAAGATTGTGCAAATTATCCCTATTTACTACAACGAACAACACCTAAAAGTTATAATGTTAAGGGTGAGGTTTATGAAGTGTATGGGGATGATATTTTAAATAGATTAGATGCTTTTGAAGATGCTCCTAATTATTATGAACGCCATACTATTAAAGTTAAAATATATGGTGGTAAGATAAAAAAAGTTGAAGCCTATTTTATGAAAGAACAAAAAATTCCGAAGGATAAAGACCCTTTAGAGGAATGGATTGAAGATAAAAATAGTTTCTTATCTGAATTTGAAAAATATTATAAAGAGCGAATATCTTAATGTTGAAAAACTTTACATTAGAAGCCGATAATTCAAGAAGATACTCTAAATTAAATAAACCAAAAATAATAATTGAAGAGTATATTTTTGGTTGTGAATTTGAATTTTACCTCTATGATAATAATGATTATGAAACTATAAAAAAAGAGCTATTTGAAATTTCAGATGCTGACTTATTAACAAATGAGATACGAACTATGGGTGGTACTAACTATCATCAAAATAATGAAAAAATATTTTTGGAGTTAGAACAGTTTAGGAATATTTTTAAAGTAACTTTAGAGAAAAATACAGATGAATATAATATTTTAGAAAAATTTCATTTAGAAAATATAAAGAATTCTACTTCTGAGATACAGATAGAGTTTATGAAAATGATAGAATTAAAAGTTATATGATGCTTAACTCCTCAGCACTCAAAAACCTCAAAAATCAAAAAAACCTCCTAGCATTCTCAGCAGGAGGAGACTCAACTGCACTTTTTTTTCTTCTCTTAGAAAACAACATAAAATTTGATATAGCTATCGTAAATTATAACCTAAGAGAACAAAGCAAAGAGGAAGTTCAATATGCTAAAGAGTTAGCTAAAAAATACAATTTAAAATGCCATCTTTTAAACGCCAATAAAATAGAAAAAAATATGGAAGCAAATGCAAGAGCTATTCGATATGGTTTTTTTGAAGAACTTATAGCAAAACATAATTATAACAATCTTTTAACTGCTCATCATCTTGGAGATAGGTTTGAGTGGATGCTTATGCAGTTTTGTAAGGGGGCTGGTTGTGCAGAGATGGCTGGGATGCAGGTTGTTCAAAAAAGAGATAACTATACACTTGTACGTCCTCTTCTGCATCTTGATAAAAAAGAGTTGTTGGAGTATCTGCATACTAGAGATATAAAATATTTTGAAGATGAGAGTAACTTTGATGAAGAGATTAAACGTAATGAGTTTAGACATAACTATTCAACTCCTTTAATTGATAAATATCTAAGTGGTATTAAAAAAAGCTTTGAGTATCTTGATGAAGATGTTGAGAGTTTGTTGAGTGAGATTGAAGTTACTATTATAGATGATTTTGCCTATTTTAAATCTTCACAGAGTAAACGTTCAGATATATTTGCTATTGATAAATATATTAAATCTTGTGGGCATATTATTACAGCTAAGGAGAGAGCGCTTTTAAAAAATAGTGCTACTACGATTGTAGGGCGTAAATTTATAGTTAATTTTGATAGAGGATTTTGTTTTATTATTTCATACAGTGATGAAAAAATTACTATGGATAAGAAGTTTAAAGAGGAGTGTCGTAAGTTAAATATTGAGCCTAAACTAAGAAGTTTTTTAGCTCAAAATGATGAGGCTTTTTTAATCTTCAAAAAGCTCATTCTTAACTTTAGTAATCTCCGTAGTTTTTGATTTTTTTTTGATTTTATGAACTTTCATTGTAAATGATGATGTTATATTTTCATTATATCTTTTAAAATTGATAGGAAAGTCTATCTTTATAATCCAAGCACTTTTATTTATACTCTCTAAAAAGTTATAAAAGCTTTTTGGAGAGTTTATTTCAGAGGTTGTATTTACCTCATAAATCTCAAATTCATCTTTAGCTGTTACTGTTATCTGCTCAGAAATATCTAATCTTGAAAAGTATTCTTTATACTCTTTTTTAAACTTAATTGGATTAAACTCATTATCAAATGCTGAGATAATAACTTTATTATTTTCTCTTAATAGATTAATATTTGCAATTTTTTCATCATTAAAAGCTTGATACGCTCTTAAATCTTTTTTCTCTTTTTTTTGCTCTGTATTTTGAATTCTATACTCTTTTCCTTTAGGTATTAAAACCCCAAAAGAGAAAATAAAAACAAAAAGTAATAAAAATGTACTTAATCCTAGTAAAAATATAGTTTGACGAGGGATATTAATCTTCATCTTCGGTAACCTCTTCTTCTTTTACTTCAACTGTTTCAACATAATTTGTTGAGACAAATCTATACCAACCATTTTTAGCAGGATAAAAACTAGTATATGTTTTATGGAAAATGGAACGTAATGGTGCATGAAGCATAAAATTATAGGTATCTTTACTTGGTGTAATTCCATATAAAATTAGTCCATTTTCAAGTAATTTAGCCTCCGAAAGAGTGATACGACTAGGAATGAGATCAAATAAATTTGTAATAGACTCTTTAAGTAAACTATTATGATTATATATCTCTTTGGAAAGAGCAACTTCATTATTAATATATCCTATCTGCTGTTTCATATCCTCAATCGCAATTTTTAATTCATATCTTTTTTGGACAATGTCAGCTTTATTTTTTGTAAACTGATACTCTTTAAATACTAAAAATAGATATGTAGCGATAAGCATAAAAATTGTCATAGAAAAAAATCCTAAAACTAATTTTAACTCTTGCGTTAAAGCAGTTTTCTTTCTCGGTGTAATAAAACTATATTTCATTACTCTATCTCCAACTTAGCTGTATCACATATAGCCGATGCTAAATTTATGTTTCTGAATGTTACAGTTAAAAACATCTCTTCTTTTAAGTAACTTGTTAGCTCTCCACCATTACCAGTACCATCAGCAATAAATACATTCTCAATAAAAACACTCTCATATTTTTCATTATTATAAAAATCATTCAAAGTATTTTTAATGAGGGAGAACCTTTGATAATCAGCGGTAAATGTATCTGTTTCTTGAGAATTTTCACCATCAAAACTATCATCTGCATCTAAACTTGAAATATCATTACCTATATCTTGTGCATCTGAAAACTCATCAATATCATCAATATTATCTAAATCTTCTATATCTGAAAAATCATCAAACATATCAATCTCTTCAATAGCATCAATATCCTCTAAGTCTATACCCTCATCTAAATCAACATCATAGGTTAGAAGATTTACATCTTCTACCTGATTTTCTAAATATAGATACTGAGCATATACTAATTCTGAATGTTGAAATATTGCCAATGATATAAACTTATCTTCAAGTAATATATAAAGTGCTATCTCTTTAGTCATCTCTTTTTTAAAAAAATTTGCTAATAAAACAAAGGGTGAAAATACAAAATCTAAACCAATCTTTGCATATCTTTGTTCTAAACTTAGAAGTTCATTTTTAGATGTATAGGAACTCCATTTTTTATTTATACAAAGCAAGTTACTTGTACTTACATCTTCATAAAAAAACAGTTTACTTTTGTCACAAGTAGGAATAGCTCCTTGTGATTGAGAAGAGTTCAAAATAGATATATAATAATAGGGAGATTCATCCATATATTTTAAAATAAATTCATAAACCTCATCATTTAAAATCAGTGTGCTAAATACTTTTTCAACTTTATTAAGCACTCTATTTTTAGATATATTTTCTACATATACTGTAGTTTGAGAACTATCTACAACAATATTAATAAATACTTTTAGATAAAAAATTTCTAACATTATCCATCCATCTCAGCAAGAGGATGTGCTTCATTATAATTTTGCTGTTTCAAGACACTTCCTAATTTTGTATATATTTGTGTTGTAGCCATAGATGAGTGACCCAAAAGTTCACTCACATCTACAATTGGTGCACCACTATTTAATAAAGCAGTAGCATAAGAGTGACGAAGTTGATGAGGAGTAACTTTTAAAGCAACTCTCTTAAAAACTTTAGTAACGATATATCTTAAACTATTTTCGCTTAATTTTCCTCTATTTTTTTCAAAAAGGAATTTTCTAGGATAATTTTTTTCTAAATAGTTCTCTATTCGTTTTTTTGAAGCTAAAAGCAATGGAATATCTCTATGTTTATTTCCTTTACCAAGAACTCTAATCCAAGACTCTGAAATATCCTCTAATTTTAAACTAGAGAGTTCAGATATACGTAAACCGAGAGTATAAAGTAAAATAACAACTAACTGTTCATCTTCTGTTGCTGAATTTAAAGCTTCCATAATATGCTTATGTGAGATAGGTTTTGGAAGTGTTTTTGCAACTTTAACACTATCATCCGATTTTAAAATTGTTGCTATATTATTATCATTTAAGTAATTTGTAAAACTTCGAATGGCACTTAACTTTTTAGATATTGTTTTTGAGTTTAAATTAACTATATGAATTCTATATGGCATAAGATTAAAAATATATTGAGATTCTATCTGCTCTATCTCTATATATCTAAATGCCTCTTTTAAAGACTCATCATAACTTTTAATAGTTAAATCAGAATACCCTCGTAACTCTTCGAGTGATTCTAAAAACTCTACGCTATATTTATCTATTAACTTTTTCAAGAAGTTTCTTAAATTTTAGATAATATTTACCAGCTATTTGAACTAATTCTTTATCTGTTATTACACTGGGAGATAATTTAATATATGAATCTACCATTATCCCACACATTAATCGTATTTTTGATCTATCTTTTTGAGTAATTATTGAGTGTGTTGCTATCTCATCTATCACTAACATATATCTTTTAGCATCATCAATATAAGATTTATATTCTAAAGAGATTATAGATTGTGCCATAATAGTAGAAGACATACGATTATAAACATCAAGAGCAAAAGCTTCTTTGGCTAGAGTCAATGCTTCTTCATATTCCCCTGTTTCAAAGTAGTATGAAGCTTGAAGAGATTTTTGATAAGATGGATTAAAAACAACATAAACTGACATTAAAATAACAATAATTAAAGTACCTAATATAGTTTTATTTATCATTTTTTAAAAGTCCATTTTTAATATAGTTTCGAGCTTCTTCAAACTCCATATCGGAAATATCTATCATATCACTAATATAATAATTTATAGTTCCAAAAGGTTTAGGAATAACAAATTTATCCCAACTCTTTAACTGCCAATATGCAGAGGGTTTAATCTCCACTAAAACAATCTTAGATGTAGTTTTTTGAGCCATAACAACAATACCATCAGAAACCTCATGTCGAGGACCTTTAGGACCATCAGGAGTGATACCTAAATCATACCCATTTCTAAGCTCTTTAATAGACTGTATCAAAGCTTTCGCTCCACCACGAGTAGAGGAACCTCTAATAGTTTTAAACTTAAAAAATCCAAGTGTTTTAGCGATAAGATTTCCATCAAAATGTTCAGATATAAGAAGTTTTACTTTAGGATTTTTTTTGTAGTGAGTGTACGCATAAGGTATCATAAGAAGCTCCCCATGCCAACAAGCCATGATAAAAGGCTCATCTCCTAAACTCTCTGGAGCATGAAAAACTTTTTTATTTGTAAGTGATATAAGTCGAATAAATAAAGAACCTATAAAAGGAACAATAATAAGAGCAAAAGCTCTTAAATATTTTTTACGCAAGAATCTCGCCCGTTAAAATTGTTCTACCAAAATCGGTAATTTTAACATCTCTAAACTCTCCTAAAAGTTCTTCTGAACCTTGAACACGTATTAAAATATTATTATCACTACGTCCTGCAACAAAATTATTTTTATTGAGTGCTTCAAAATACACTCTATAAGTATTTCCAACATAAGAGGCATTTTTAGCATCTATAATTTCATTATTTAAAGATTGAAGATAAGATAATCTCTGTGAACCAACTTCATCATCTACAACATTCTCAAAATATTGAGCTTCTGTTTCAGGACGAGAAGAGTATTTAAACGAAAATATCTGGTCAAATTTAACCTCTTTCATCATAGCAACAGTCTCAGCAAAATCTTCATCACTCTCCCCAGGAAAAGCAACTATAATATCTGTACTTATCGTAGCATCTGGACACATAGCACGAAGTTTTTCAACACGATTTATAAACCATTCACGAGTATAACCCCGTTTCATATCTTTTAAAATTTTTGTTGAACCACTTTGAAGAGGCATATGCATAGATTTACAAATTTTAGGATTAGTGGCAAACTCTTCTATAAACTCATCATCCATGTGAAAAGGGTGAGGAGAGGTAAAACGGATACGTTCTAGTTTTTCTATCTTAGAAAGACGGCGAAGAAGTTCTGTAAAGTTTACTTTTTCCTGTTCACCACTAAAACGACGACCATAATTGTTTACATTTTGACCTAAAAGAAAAATCTCTTTAGCCCCAGTATCAACAATTCTTTGCGCTTCATTTATGATAATAGTATCAGGAATAGAGATCTCTTCTCCACGTGTTTTAGGCACGATACAAAAGGTACAGCTTTTATCACAACCCATAGAGATATTGATAAAACCTTTGTACGGAGATGTTCTAAAATCTTTAAAAGCAAATTCACTTTCATCATAGTTTATATCTATCTCAACAGCTTTATCTTTATGTAAAACTTCTGTTATCTTAGATACATTTCTAGCACCTAAAACAAAGTTTACATAAGGGGCTCTCTTGATTATCTCTTTTCCTAGATGTGATGCAGTACAACCACAAACACCTATTTTTGCACCCTCTTTTTTCTTTTTATTAAAGCCACCTAGTTCACTAAAAAGCTTATGAACAGGTTTTTCTCTAACAGAACAAGTATTTATTAAAATCAGATCAGCTTCTTCAAGTGTCTGAGTAGTCTCATAACCCTCTTTTTCTCGCAACTCTGCAATCATATGTTCAGAATCACGAGAGTTCATAGCACAACCTAAAGTTTCAATAAATAGCTTTTTGCTCATAAGTTCTCTTTTAGTTCATTATATGTACTTGGTACATATATTCATTATCTGAAAGACCAAATTTAACTTCACTCATATAAAAACTTTTACCTTTTGCTTCAAAATGGTCTTGAAGTTCTAGTAAATCTTTATGAGAGTTATCTCTATCAAAGTAAAAAATTATACTCTCATCTTTTTCAACACTAGCTTCTAATTTAGCTAATTCAGCTTTTTTAGGTTTAACATTAATATCTGTTCTTGCAAATAATATATTCATTATTTATCCTTAAATTGTATATAAAAAGTTTTGCATTATATTTAAAAAGTGCTAAAAAGCATCTTTAATACGATTTTTAGCACTTTTTAAATATAATCATAGACTTCATAAGAAATCCCCCAAACACTTATTACATCTTTTTTTTGTGAAAAAATAAATAAACATACTAATTTTAAGGATATTACAATGGAAAAAATTTTAGATATTGCTGATGCTATTGCTCATGAAAAGGGTCTTCAACCAGATAAAGTTCTTGAAGCTTTAAAAACAGCTTTTGTACAAACTGCAAAAAGAGTAATCAATCAAAATTTTGCTTTTGAAGCACAAGTTGATGATGTTACTAAAAATATTAATATTGTTCAAACAATTACTGTTGTAGCTGATGATAATGAAGTATTAGAAGATGAATACAAAGCTCCTGCTTATATCTCTCTTACTGAAGCAAAAGAGTATGATGACCAAGTTGAACTTGATGACCAACTTCAAGTTGAACACCAACTAGAAGAATATGGAAGAACAGGTGCTTCTCAACTTCATCGTGAGATAGAGTTTCATATTCAAAGACTTATGGAAGATGATATTTTTGAAAAATATCAATCTAAAATAGGTACAATGGTAACAGGTCGTGTTATCAGAGTTGATTCTAAAAATTCAACATATATCGAAGTAGATGAAGTACGTGCTATTTTACCTATGAAAAGCCGTATTAAGGGTGAAATATTTAAAGTTGGTGATCATATTAAAGCTGTTGTTCGTAAAGTGAATATGGATAAAGAGCATGGTATGCAGATAGAACTTTCTCGTACAACTCCTAAATTTTTAGAAGCTCTTTTAGCACTTCAAGTTCCAGAGATTGGTGATGGTTCTGTTATTATAGAAAAATCAGCTCGTATTCCAGGTGAGCGTGCTAAAATCGCTCTTATCTCTACACATCCACAAATTGATGCAGTTGGTGCTACTGTTGGTGTTAAAGGTGTACGTATCAATGCTGTAAGTCAAGAGCTTATCGGCGAAAATATTGACTGTATCGAATATACTTCTATTACAGAGTTATTTGTATCACGTACAATGAGTCCAGCGATTATCTCTCATGTTGAGATTGTTAAAAATGAAGATGGTGAAAATGAAAAAGCTATCATCACTCTACCAGCTGACCAAAAGTCAAAAGCTATCGGTAGAAGTGGTATCAATATCCGTTTAGCTTCTATGCTTACAGGTATGCAGATAGAACTAGTTGAAACAGATTCAGCTACAAATGAATCTACTGGTGAAGTTGAAGAAGTTAAAGATGGTGTTGATGCACTAGAAGCTTTATTTAACTAATCAAAAAACTATTTACGTCTTTTTATGAATAATAAAAAGATGTAAATAACCATAATATTTTATCAATTTAACATTTTTTTTTAAATCTATATCTGGCTGAATATCTAACAAAAGCTTTTCTAAAGCTGTATCATCAAAATCCCCTATATAAACATAATCACTATGCTCTTCACAATTAAATTTTACTAGACGATGTGTTTTAGTATTCGTATCATTTATCCATATTTTCATTTTTTATCCTCATATTTCTTTAAAGAAGTATAACATACTATGATATAATAGAAAAAATAACTGAAGAACTCAAGGCATCTCAAGCAGAATCTAATAGAGTATTGAGCCACTTGCAGATTCCCACAAAAGCAGCTAATTTAATTTTTTAATTGATAAAAAAGTTGAAATCTAATTTCAAATAAGTTATAATTTTTTACTACAAAAATTTAACAGAAAAGAGATTCAACT
>Ga0256837_1000483_pt1 | contig 33261 bp, 28 predicted proteins | sample 4562384metaG_FD_185976 | JGI IMG/M metagenome (GOLD analysis project Ga0256837, IMG submission 185976) | Hydrothermal vent microbial communities from Guaymas Basin, Mexico - 4561-384 | ecosystem: Environmental > Aquatic > Marine > Hydrothermal vents | place: Mexico: Guaymas Basin | collected... | reverse complement strand
ATACTTCATAGCATCTTCTAGGGAATCACCCCGTTTACGAGCCTCTATATACTTTACCATAAAGTGGATGGTGTCATCAACCGCCACCCCTATAATAATAGCCCCAGCAATAGCAACACCCATATCTATATCTATATGTAACCAACCCATTACACCTACCACAAGAGCAATAGGTAAAATATTTGGCACTATAAAGATAGGTAACATTCGCCAGTTTTTAAAGATAAGTAGCATAATAATAGAGATAGTGACTACCGCAAGAGTAATAGACTCTATAAGGGTTGCAGTTACATCATGTTGCATATGTGCAAACATTACTGTTTGACCCTCTACTTGAGCAGAATATGGTGTCTTTTGCCACCAATTTTCTATCCAGTGAATCATTTCCAAATCTTTTGAAGTCTCCACAATATTGAGTGAAGCACTTACACGAAAGAGTCGCTCATCTATATCCATCTTGTCATTGAGCTCCATTCCTTGCGGTAAAGAGAGGGAAAAAAGGAGTAAGTACTGTGCAACTAGCTCTTTAGAATTAGGAACAGACTCAGAATGATTCATCACCTTATTAAATGTTTTTACAATATCTAAAAGAGAGTGAATATGTCTTACATCAGGAAAAGTTTTATAAAATTCTCCATAAAAGCGTTCTACTTCTCGTAAAAATTTAGGATCTTTAATTCCATCATTCTCTTTTGAATCTATTACAATCTCATAAGACATAGGACCCGTTAACTTTTTTTGCATCTCATTAACAGAGGCTCTAAAAGGGTAATCCTCTTTAAAGTACTTCACAGTATTTGAATCTACTCTTGCTTGAAAAATTCCAGCCCCTAATGCTAAAAAGATAATAATAGTCGAGGCTAAAATAATTTTTGCATTTCTTTGTAAAAAATGTGTGTACCAGATAGCAATAGGATGATTATCAGCTTCTTGTATACTCTTTACTGTTTTTATATTTGGGTTAAGTATAGCAAGCATTGCAGGCACAAAAAGTATAGTCAGAATAAATGCGAGTAGTGCTGCACTCGCTGTTGCTATACCCAGTGTCTGAATAGGGACAACTGCAGAAATACCAAGAGAAGCAAACCCAACAGCCGTTGTAATACTTGTTAAGAAAATTGCTAAAAAGTTTTTCTTAACACTATAATGAATCGCCTCATGATTTGATTTCCCCTTTTTTCTAGCTATAGTATATATCCAAATTAAGTGCATAGCATCTGCAATACCAATAGCAACAACAAAAACAGGAATATTAGCAGTAAAGTTGTTGAGCTTAAAGCCCAAAAGAACTTGAATAGAAAGCACAATTAAAAATGTAAAAATTACTACAATAATACTCACTATCATAGAGGAGAACTTTCTAAAGATAAGCAGTAGTAAAACCATAGCAATACCAATAACAGTAGGAGTAAACACACCAGCATCATGCTGTGCTACCTCTATAAAGGAGGTGTTTATAATAGGAGCACCTCCTAAATAGAACTTATACCCATTCTTCTCTACTTCTGGTTTTATTATAGCAAGAACAGCATCACGAAGGTTAAAACTCACCGCAGGATCATCCCCTGCTTTTGGTGTCATACGACCCGCTATCATTGTAGTTTTTGCATCTTTAGAGATAAGTTTTCCAACGATGATCTCTTCACTCAAAGCAACTTGGCGTTTCTTATCTAACTCTGCTTGAGTATACATAGAGGGATCTTCTATAAAATCTTCTACTATTACCTCATCAGGATACTCAGGATCAGAGTGAATATACTGGTAGTTTGTGATAGAGTCTACTCTCGCTATATAGTGTGCTTGCCACAATTTTCTCGTAATATTGTCTATAGTTTCCAATGCTTTTGGGGTAAATATACCATCGGGATCACTAAACATAATAGTAACCGCATCATCATTTCCAAAAATAGCACGAAAGTTATCATAATCTTTAAGGATTTTACTCTCTTTACCAAACCATATTCTATAACTACCCTCAAACTCTAAATGTTTGAGTGAAGATGCCATAGCAATAGTTATAAGTGGAATAAGAATAGCAATAAGCCACCTAAATTTTATAATACTCTCTACAAATTGTTTCATTTACTCTCCATAATTTCTATACATTTTAAAAATAGTAGGCGATATTAAGCCCTACTCTCTGATGTTTCCCTAAATAAGCATATGCTGTTTTTTCTGTTTTAGAGGGATCAATATAGTAGTAATCAAAAGTGATCTTATACTCTTCTAAAAAACGACTCTCAAACTTCATATAATAAACCTCTTCCTTATACTCAGTATCAAAGATACCTCCTCCTATAAGAGAAGTGTCATTCGTATTGTTAAAACTATAACGAGCACCTATAAAAAGATCATTCTGCATAGACTCAAAAAGTTGTAAATCATCATACTTATCATCTTCATATGTATCATATCTATAATATTCGGCTATTAAGCCTAAAGCCGCACTCTCATAAATATTTTCTAATGTGTACTCCACTCCTACTGCGATGTGAGAATAATCTCCAACATAAGGGTTACTATCAACTTTTGCATAAAGTGCTTCTACTTTCAAAAGAGCCGAACCAACGACAAGTGTATTGTAGCTCATAAGCTTATTAGCTATATATGCATGCTGTCTAAAGGCACCGGTGAAGGGATTTAATTCATAGTAACGCTGTGAATCATAACCGTTCTCATAAATGAAAGCATAATCAAGAGCATACTCTGTATCAGTTGAGCCACTATACTTTAAGTATATAGAGGGTCTATATCGACTCTCCTGTGTCTCTAAGCTAGAGTAGTATGTCGTCGCCTTAGGGAAGAAATAGTACACATACGGATACTCAGCCATCTTTTGGTCTTGCTCTTCGAACTTAACTACAAGAGAAATTTCACCACTCTGGGTATAATGAGAAAAGTTTACATTCCAAACACCAAGTTTACTATTTGCAAAGAGATCATCTCTAAAGTCTACAGGATTAAAACCATCGACAATATTTCTAAGCTCTAAAGAACCCCAAAACTCTATACTTTTTCCTAGCTTTATGGAATCCTCATCAAAGTCATACTTTGCATAAAGTTCATCAAGGCGAACAAAAGTTCTCTCTGTTTGTTTTTCAGATGTAAGATCATAATATGCCTCTTGTGCATACCCTTTAGTAAAGAGTGTCCAAGCATCTTGGGTGTATGTTATCTCTAAAACTTGCTTTGTGGTAAGTGCATTTTTATTTTTATCATCTGGCTTATCTAAAAACTGTTGCATCTCTGCATCAAAATGCCCTGCAACTTCAAACTCTGCGTTTAAAGTGCTAAAGAGAAACAGTGCTAAAGAGAGTTTTTTCATCTTTTAAGATATCTTTTATGAAAATCTCTATCTTTAAGTCCATTTTTAATCTTTTCATCACTCCAGACTAAAATAGTTGTTTTATCATTTTGAACATTACTCATCTTTATTTTACCCATACGGTAAACATCACCAAACTTTTTATACTCACTAAAAAGAGCTGTTTTTAATAGCTCTTTTTTTCTATCAAAGTACTCTATTTTTTGCACAAGAAATGTTTTAGCATCTATATAAGAGATAAGTTTTGTATAGCCTGAGTATCTTGAGAGAGGAGATGAAGTGGCGATGTAAATACCATCTATCTCTTTTGCTTCACCCTCTTCGTATCTATACTTCTTTACATTAAAAGCAGAGAGATCTTCATAAGAGAACTCACTTCCCATAAATGCTCCAGACTTATTTTTACTTGCGATACGCTTGACTCGTTTAAGTGCAGGAAGATAAAGCCACTGATCATCATCTTTGTTTACATGTTCGTAACTTAAGAACTTAGTACCCTTCACATCAGAAGGAGAGAGAAACTCCATAAGGGACTTATCTTCATCCTTCCCCTCTAGTACTTTCATCTTCATTGTTCGTATTTTTTTCTGACCAGCTGCATTTATAAGTGTCATCTGCATCTTCGATATTGAGTCTTCAAAACCACTCATTACATCTTCACTCTTTTGTGCTACTTCTAAGTTTGTTAATGCAAAAAGAGATGTCCCTAAGAGAAATATACCAACTACACTTTTAATCATTTTCATTTTTACTCTCTTTTAAATCATATTTTGTTAAATCATTATGCCATATTAAAGTTGATATAGTCTCAACATACTCTTTACCAAGTTCAGAGTACTTATCTAAACCTTTTACGATTGTATAAACATCATCACTCTCATAACGGTACTCTCGAAACTTTTTATATGCTTTGGCTCGTCCTAAAGTTTTATAGTACTCGGACACAGACTCTTCTATATTGTCAAATTTTCGTAACCATATTGTTCGTTTTCCATTACGTTTTTCTCCAGCAGCTATGCGTTTATCTTTAGAATTACCGCTCCACATACCAAAAACATTATTAGCCTCTTTAAAAAAACGAGAAGTTCCCCATGCACTCTCCATGGCTGCCTGTGCAATAGTTATACTTATAGGATGAGGCTTAAGTGCGAGCAATAGGTCTCTATCACTTTTTACTTTGTACAGAGTTTTTAATGCTTGTATCTCTTCAGTATGTACCCCTTTTTTCAGTTCATCTTTTATACGAATAAATTGAGAGTAAAGATGCTTATATGTTTTTTGAGTAGGGGGAAGAAGTAGCTCATAAAATCTTTTCTTTTTTAGTGAAACATGTAAAGGTGATGGCTTCTGTGAAAAACTAAAACTCTTTTTCTCTTCTGCTTCTAAAAAACTACAGCAAGAGAGTAGTAGACAGATAGAGAGAAAAGTTTTCACATCTACTGCTTATTATCATTTTCTAATTCATTTGTTAAATCAACATAGACCTTTGCATACATCCCTGGAAATATCATATCATTCGTTTTTTCAAAATGAACACGAATTTTAAATGTATGTGCCATAGGATTTGCACTTGGAACAATAGCTTTAATATAACCCGATGCTCTGTAACCTAAAGAGGGTATCTTTATTCGCACAGGCTTATTTCTTCGTACATACTTTAAGTCTGATTCAGCAACTTCCGCTTCAACTTCAAGATGATTCATATCAACTAAGATCATAGTAAGCATACCTGGTGCTACCATATCCCCTACTTGAATACGTTTATCTACAAGTATTCCATCATTTGGTGCTTTAATTTTAAGATACCCAGCAATAGTAGCGAACTGTTTCGTTTTTTCACTTGCCTGTTCCACTAAAACTTGTGCGGACTCTATAGATGCAGAAACATTCTCCATACTCTCACTCATATCTTGCATATCTGCTTTATAATCATGTGTGGACATCATCTTTCTATCACGTTTAAGTCTCTTTTTTTGTTTTTTAAAGACATTAAGTCGTGTTTGATAAACATCTACCATAAGCTTAGCTTGCTCTAATGCAAGATCAGCTTGAGACTCCATAATATCAAATTCTGCAGACTCTAATTCAAAAAGAGTGTCCTCTCTTTCAACATAATCACCAACTTCAAAATTGACTTTTTTAACATACCCCATATAACGAGCCGGAATCATCTTCTGATTATTAGAGATTACTGTTCCTGTAAGAACTAGATCTGAAGCGATTAAAGAACTAAGTGTAATTATTATAAGGAGTATATGCTTCATCAAAATTACCAGTTACGTATTTCTCTATGGCACTTCATACACTGACCCATAATTTTAGAGTATGCTTGTGCAGCTTGTGCAGAGTCTCCATCTTTAAAACGTTGTAAAATTGTTAATGCTTTTTGATTTATCTTCTTCACAACTTTATTTGTCATTTGAAACTTATCGTCCATATATTTTTCCATGACATCTTTTTTATTTGTCTCTTCGTCTGTTGGTTTTATTTTTTCTATTGTTACTCTGAGTTTTTCTACTCCAGCCTCAACGGTTTCATAGTTATTGTAAAAAAAACCACTTTGAATAATATTCATAGCCTGTGCCATTGAGTTCATATCTTTAACTCTATCATCTTTTGTATATGCTTGTAGTTGTGTTAAACCTGCTACTAATATTAGTCCTAAAATTGCTTTTTTCATTCTATCTCCTGAGTGCATTTGAAATATTATAGCTAAAATATTTTTAAATATATCAAAAATTTTCCTAAACATATTAAAATATTTTTAACTATATTACATAAATGGGATGTATTAAAACACTATAAGAAATTCTTCTACAATAAATCTCTGTTTAAGTTTTTCTTTATCCAAAAAGGGTTATAGTTTTCCTAGTTCAATTCAAACACAGGGGAATAATTATGACAAAAAAATTACTACTAAGTACAGTTGCAGCTCTTGCATTAACGACAAGCTTATCAGCAGACTTTAGCTTTGGTGACATGTTCAAAGATATGAAAGATGGGATGACTTCTATGAGTCACGATGCTAAAGATGCTGTACAATCAGGGGTTGATGGCGGTGTTGAAGTATCTAAAAGTGGAGAGCGTACAGTTACAAGTGTAAGTCACGATGCTAAAGATACAGCAGTAAAAGCAAGTGATGACTTAAAAACGAGTGAAATTGCTACAGTTAAAAGTGGTTCAGATACTACAACTGGTATTTCTAAAGATTTAAGAGACTCTACTATTGAGGTAGCTGAAGATTCTAAAGATTCTATCTCTAATACTACAAGAGATTTTAAAGACTCTACTACAATGGCATCTAAAGATTTTAAAGATTCTACAGTTTCAGTTTCTCATGATATTAATGATGTAGCTAAAACTTCATCAAACAACATGAATGACTCTACAAAAAATATCTCTAATAATTTAAATGATTCTACAAAGACAACTTCAAATAATTTCAATGATAGTGTTAAAACTACATCAAACAACTTAAATGATAGTGCTAAAACTACATCTAATAACTTTAATGATAGTGTTAAAACTACGTCTAACAACTTAAATGATTCTACGCAGAACATCTCTAATAATGTTAATGACAGTGCAAAAACTACATCGAATAACTTAAATGACTCTACGAAGAACATCTCTAACAATGTTAATGATAGTGCTAAAACTACATCTAATAACTTCAATGATTCTACTAAGACTATCTCTAACAATGCAAATGACTCTACTAAAACAGTTTCAAATGATTTAAGAGACTCTTCAAATACTGCAACTAACAATGCAAACGATAGCACAAAAACTATCTCTAATAATGCAAACGATTCAACAAAATCAGTTTCTAATAACATCAACTCTGATGATTATCAAGATTACCTAAGACTTAAAGCTAAATATGATAAAAAAGGTCTATAAGGCTTTATCATATCTTCTTTAGAAGAGACACTCCAGTCTCTTCTAAATATACCTCAAAACTCACCTGAAAATACTCTACCTACTTAAATGGCATCTTTGACATTATTATCTCTTTTTGATTTACATACTGCTGACAATCTTTTGCACCTAACTTTACACATGTCTCTTGCCACTCCCTTGAATGACCCTCTTTCTCTTCCGTATTACGATGTAATTTAAAAAGAAGTGCATGTGCATACTCATGTGCTATAACACTCTCTAGCATATACTCAAAACTCTCTTGCATCACTTTTTTATTAAGATATATTTTTATAGTGCCATTCTTATATGCAGTAAGTCCATAAAGTTGTCCAGGTATTTTATCTGTAATAATAAGAGGAAATTTATATCTAAAGCCAAAGTTTTTTTGCATATGGACTAGAATATCACGCTCCTGCTTCTCTATCTTATTCAAATAGCTTTGGGGAAGTGGATTATTTTTAAAATGAGATGATTTATAATAGTTACTAAGGAGAACTCCTGCAGAGAGGAGTGTTATACTTAAGAATGTGAGCTCTAATCTTTTTTTAAACATAAAAGAGAAAAGTGCTTATTTTATAGGGTTACCATGATGTACTTCAGGTGCAATATCAGTAACATCTATATGCTCTTCATCTATCCCCTCACCCTCTTCACATTTTACTGCACCATTACTTGGACAGATTGCTTCTGCTTTTGCCATAAGTACTGGTATATAAAAGAGTGAAACAGCAGTAGACGCCATACTACCAAAAATAAGTGCTACACCAAGACCACCAAAAATAGGATCAGTAGCAAGCAGCAACGAACCTAAGATAATTGCAACTGCTGTTAAAAGAATAGGTTTTGCTCGTGTAGCCGTAGAGATAGCAATAGCACGATTTTTTTCAATACCACTCTCAATAAGAGACTTTGTAAAATCTATAAGAAGAAGAGAACTTCTTGCGCTAATTCCCATAAGTGAAATAAATCCAATAAGAGAAGTCGCCGTAAGATAAAAATGCACTCCCGTAATAAAATTTAAAAAGATAATATCAGAAATATAATGTCCAATAATTACTCCAATAATTGAAAGAAAACTACCAATAAGCACTATGCCACTCAATGCAAAAGATTTATAATACACAACCATTAGTAAAAACATTAAAACAAGTGCAGAGATAAATGCGCCACCAAGATCTCTAAAGGTATCAAGAGAAACTTTCATCTCTCCATCCCAACGTACAAGTATCTTCTCTCCAGTATCTTTGTGTACCAATGCAAGGTCAAACATATAGGTACTAGCACCAGTCAATCGCTCTATCTCAAACTCACGTTCAAGCTTTGTAATCATGATCTCCCTTGCATCCATAAGAGGATACACTTGAGAAACAAGATCACACTCAGCTGTAACAGATACCATTTTTTTCATATTCTTTTTATAGATAGTAGGATCTGCTACTGTGGGAATAATCTCTACAACTTCTTTTACAGGTACCATAACACCCTGACGATTCAAAAGTTTTAGACGTGAAAGTTTTAACTCTAACTGCTCTTTTGTTGCACTTGAGAGTGTTCTTGTTTCTTTATCAAGTGAGACAAAAATTGGAATTTGATCTTGTTGTTGTGTTGAATTTTTTGTAGCGACTACACTCCCCTTAAATGCCATATACAAAATACTACTTACTTGTTCCACTGAAAGATTTGAGCTTATAATTTTCTCTACATTCGGAATAATTTCAAACTTTGTATAGACATCATCCTGCATAACATCTATATCCACAAGACCATCGGTCTCCTCTAAAGACTCTTTAACAATCTTTGATGTAGAACGCATTAAAAGTGGATCTTTTCCATAAAGGTTAACAACAATAGTCGCAAAAGTTGGAGGCCCTGAAGGCATCTCAACAAAACGAACAGTTGTACCCTTATAAAGATTTTCACACTTATCTTGAATAATAGGGCGAAGTCTATGAACCATCATATAAGACGGCTCTTCTCTGTGATGCTTATCTGTTAAATTTATAACTATTTCTGCTTGACTTTTAAGTCTCTTAAAAGCACTCCCTTTGACAAGTCCGGCATAATCTAGTGGTGCACCTTGGCCTAAAAACACTTCCATATTTTTAACTGCATCCTCTTTACGCATAACACTTAAGACACACTCTGAAACCTCTTTTGTTTGCGCAATCGTAGAGTTTGTTGCTGTATCCACATAGATACTATAAGTATTTGCACTCTTTCCAGGAAGCATTTTTGCTAAAACAATTTTTGTAGGTATCATTGCAATAGCAAAAATTAAAAATCCTAAAACTATAAAACCTACTCTTCTCTGTTTTGCCTTAGAGCTAACTATATTATATATCCTCTCTTCCATAGTTAGTGACTCCCTTTTGAACGTTTAATCAATTTTCTTGCTAGATAAGGAGCAAAAACATAGGCTACAAAGAGAGAGACTCCAAGTGCAACAGGAACATTAAGTGGAATAGGTAGCATAAACTGTCCCATCATACCACCTACGAATGCCATAGGTATCATAGTAAGCATAATGGCGATAGTAGCAATATTTGTCGAAGGACCGATCTCATCAGTCGCCTCTATAATTATTTGATCAAAGGATTGATTTTCAGTCTCTTTGAGATGCATTCTTCGGTGAATGTTCTCTATAACAATAATAGCATCATCAACAATAAGTCCCAATGAGAGTAAAAAAGCAAAAAGAGTAATACGGTTAATAGTCTGATCCGTCATAAATGCAATAAAAAGTGTTGCTGCTAAAATCATGGGTACAGCAATAGTTACAACCAAAGACTCTCTCCATCCAAGAAAAGGAATAAGAATTAGGGAGATAATAGCAATGGTTAAGACTAAGTGATGTACAAGTTCATTGACGGCTTCATTTGCTCTCTCCCCGTAGTTACGAGTAATAATAAACCCTAAACCATTTGCTTCTAATGCCTCTGCATTCTCCTCTAATGTCTCTAAAACTTGCTCAGCTAAGTAAACAGCATTTGTTCCTTTTAACTTCGAGACAGTCATTGTTACTTGATCTTCTGTAGTATGGAAAGGTTCACCATCTGCCTTATAAGAGATAAGTGCCTCTTGATAATTTTGAATATCATAAAAGTACTCAACACTTGCTAAATCTTTCAAATAGATAAGTGAGCCCATATACTTTGCGACAATAAGGTTTTGTAGATCATCTATAGAGTTGATTGCATTTTTTACACCAAAAACAATAAGCCTATTATCCTTTGTAGGGAGATCTACCTCAGGAGCATTCTTCGCAATAGCTTGAATAGACTTTACAACTTGTCCTATAGATATGTGATAAGCTGAAAGCTTATCTAGATCCAAAAGAACATTAAACTGTGGTCGTTTTGCCCCTTTGAGTGTTGTCTTTGAAATATCTTGAATAGCATTTATATCTTGCTGAATATCTTTTATCTGCTTATAAAGTTCTATATGGTCTATGCCTAACTCTTTTTTCTTATAAAACGCGATGGTAACGATAGGGACATCAATATCTATATCAAAAGGCTTCACAATAGGCATCATCGCACCACCCGGGATAGAGTCCATATTTTGCATAACTTTATCGTAAAGTTTTAAATTAGAGCTCTCTCTATCTTCCCCTATTTTATACTGGATATTTAGCATTCCTACATTATGCATAGCTGTTGAGTAGATATCTTTTACCCCTTTGATCTCACTGATGCGACGCTCAAGAGGTTTAAGAACTGCATTATTTATCTCATCAGGAGAAGCCCCTGGCATGGGAACTATAATGGAACCACCACTCACTGCAATCTGGGGATCCTCTTCCCGAGGCATTACTTCAAGAGAGATATACCCAAGAGAGAGGATAGCAAATGCCATAATGGCAGTAAGCGGATTATTGAGAAACATTCGAGAGAGAACACCCGCAATATTTTTTATTTTAAGTTCTGAGTTATCAGCCATTATTCAATAGCCTCATAAACCTCATAAGCACCCATCAATTCTGAAACACTATTTTTAAGTGCATCTTCGCTCATCAAATTTTCACTATCCTTAGATTCTATGTGAGCCATAAATAGTGCGGTATTAGCATCTACTCCAAGATTAATAATATATTTTTTGGCCCAAGAAGAGTCTTTAAGTTTTGCAAAACTAATTACATCTTCATAAAATTTTACTCTATCTGTATATATTTTATCTTTTAATTTTAAAAGGTTTTGATACTGAAAATCATCGATACCATATGATTGGAGTTCTCGAAGAAGATTTGTATTCACACTGTATTTATTAGATAATTTTAAATATCTTGGAGAGTGAAACAGTTCTATTTTTTGTGTATCAAAAAGCATATATGTAGTAATTTCAACACTATAGTATTCACTCTTTTTAGCTTCTTCTAAAAAGGTATTTATATTTTTAATCTCTTGCTCATTAAGTGCTGTAGAATATTTATGAAAAATATCTTTTGAATCATCCTCTTTATAGGTGATGATGTAATCAACTCTAAGTCTAAGGCTTTTCACCTGATTTAAATTTATTTTAATATTTTTATAAGTATAAAAATTTTTTACTTTCTTGTCTATTGAGAGCAGTCTGTTTACCCCCGTTGCCAATAAAAATACAATCACAATAACTGATAATTTACTTACTACATCCAATGTTTTCATTAAAACCCCTTATTAGTTTATTTTATAGAATAAAGTATAAAAACAACCCTATTCTCTTAAAAAAAAAGAGAGAAGCCAAGAAGATTTTACTAATCTACACAGTAAAGAAGCAAATCATATTATTTAGTACTCTCTAAAGTCTATCTTAGTAAATAAACTGTTATGCTTCTATATACATAAATAATATTTATGATTACAAAAGGGGTTCTCACATGAAAAAAAATCTACTCTTCACTCTCTTACTTCTCGCACTAAGCCTTAACCTAAATGCAAAAAATATTGCGGCAGATATGCTTATTAAACAGAATGGCATCTCCTATGAAAAATCTGAACAAACACCTTTTACAGGGAATGCTTACACTTTTTTTAAAAATGGAAAAACAAAAAAAGTAGTCCCATATTATAAAGGGCAAATAGATGGTCGATTAACAGAATGGAGAGAAAATGGAAGTGTTAAAACCATTGCTTACTTTCGAAAAGGGAAACAAGATGGCGAGTATATTGGTAGTTATGCAAATGGTAAGAAATCTATAGTTGCGTACTACCGTAATGGGAAACAAGAGGGTGAAGTAGCAACTTGGTATGAGAATGGTAAAAAGAAAAGTTCTTCTTACTATAAAAATGATATGCAAGATGGTGAGTCCAAAACTTGGTACTCTAATGGAAAATTAAAATCTCAATCTTTTTATAAAAATGGACAAAAGTCTGGTCTCTTTAAAGAGTGGTATCCAAATGGTAAAATATCTGCAAAAGCACACTATGTAAATAATAAAATTATGGGTGGAGTTCAGTTCTTTCACGAGGATGGTACTCTTATTGCTGGTAAATAGATACTAATTATTTACTAGGAATAGATATGCCACAAAAACAAGGCAGTGCATTATGCTCTGCAAACTTCATCGTTATCTCACTTATCCCTATTGGTTTTTTTATTGCTATGATTTTAGGATATTTGAGTTTGATTCCACTTCATGTTCCTATCCACTCCCTTGGAGTTATAGGCTTTATTCTTTTTATATTTTTACTTTTTATAAAACATAATGCAAACTACTCTGTATGTAATATGCGTTCTTCGCATACTCATTTAGTAAGCCAACTTAAAAGTAAACTTGATAAAAGTGCACTTACTATAGAGTCCCAAACAAAATCTGTGCTTGATATTAAATCTTTTTTTCAAAAATACTATGCAAATATACGTAATGATAACTTTGTTTCAGTAGCCTCTTCTATCTTTCCAATGCTTGGTATTTTGGGAACTTTTGTTGCTATTGCACTCTCCATGCCTAACTTTTCAGTTACAGATACGGAAGCTCTTGATCGAGAAATTTCACTACTTCTTAGTGGGGTTGGTTCTGCTTTTTTTGCTTCTATCTATGGTATTTTACTCTCTCTGATCTGGACATATTTTGAAAAACGAGGTCTTAGTAAAATAGAAAACTACCTCTCCTCTATTGAAAAAGAGTTTGAAAATGCTATTTGGAGCAAAGAGGAGCTTACTATCTATAAATATACACAGTATGATCTCAAGGAAAATAGATTTATAGGGGCCCTCAAAGAGACATTTAATCTTGACTTTATTAAAGAGCTCAATGCAAACCATATTTCAAGTTTTGAAGCAGTTATGCAAGAGACGAACAGGAACTTTAACTCACTTGCAACAAATCTGCAGGATGTTTCCATAGATCTAAGAAAATCTCTTAAAGAGATGGACAGAGGGAAAAGTGCTATTGATGCACAAACAAGCATAAATCAAGCACTTATTGATTTTACAACGGCTACTAGCTCTTTTGAAAAAACTACAAAAGTATTTAGTGCACAGCTTAACAACTCACTCAATAGAACTTTTGACAAAATTGACACAGAAATAGGCGAAATTGTTATCAAACTTGCAGATTTTGCAACCCATGTCAGTCTAGAGAGCCGTGAAGTACAAGACTCTATCTCTAAGTACCATGCCATGGTTGCAAACCATGTAAAAATAAAATAGAGCCTCTGTATGTTTTACAACAACAATAAGAATGAAGATACAAACTTTTGGCTCTCTTATGCTGACCTTATGGCAGGACTTCTTTTTGTATTCATTCTTCTTATCGGTGCTATTGTTGTCAAGTCTACCGTTTTAAAAAATAATCTCAATTCAAAAGAGAACTCTTTAGAAAATTCACTCTCATTACTACTACTTCGAGATAGTGAAGTCCAGAAACTAAAAAAACTTTTAGCACGACGCACTGCTGAGCTTAATGCAAATAAAGATGCTTTGCTTATTAGTAAAGATGCACTTAAACTAAAAACTGATGAGCTCGTAAATTTAAACAACATTCTTCTCTCACAAAATATGAAAATAGATGACTTTAATAATAAAATCATTATTATGCAAAATTTACTTGATGAATCAAACGCGACAGTCACTCAGCAGAATATAAAAATACAAGATTATGAAAATAAAGTTCTTATACTCTCAAATAGCTTAACTGCAAAAGAGGATGCACTTCAGCTTAAAGACAATGAATTACTTACACTACTACGAACAATAGAAGCAAAAGAGACAAAATATGATGCCCTTATAGCTAAACTTCAAGCACAGAAAGCAAAAATAAAAAGCTTAACAGGGATAAAAATAAAAGTAATTGCAGAACTCAAACAAAGTTTAGGAGATAATGTAGAGATAGATGCCGGTAGTGGTAGCCTACGATTATCCTCTAATATTCTTTTTGATAAAGGGAGTGCACTACTTAAAGAGGGTGCAAAGAAAGAACTCAAAAAAGTCTTTATTAACTATATAGGAGCACTCACATCCAATAAAAATATTAGAGATCACTTAGATCGTATAGTTATTGAGGGTCATACAGACAGTGATGGTGGCTACCTTCTCAACTTAAATCTCTCACAGCAACGGGCTTATGCAGTTATGAATTATCTTTTAACCCTTGAGTTTACGAAGAAAAATAAGATAAAGCCTCTCCTTGTTGCAAGTGGACGTTCCTACCTTGATCCTATCTACTATGAAAATGGTAAAGAAGATAAATACAACTCTCGCCGTATTGAAATAAAATTCAGACTTAAAAATGATGATGCAATGCATGAGATAGAGAGAATACTCGACTATGAATAATTTTGAAGCAAAGTATATTAAGATAGCATCTGCCTATCTTGATGAAAAGTTAAAAATCCTTGCAGTAAACCCTAAAAGAGATAGAAAAAAAGAGGAGAAAAAAGAGTCTGCCATTCATAGAATAATGACAGGAATTTTTAAATCATAGAAACTTTAAAAGGTATCCACTACTTATATTTTCAACTTTATAACTATAATAACCATCTAACTCAATAACTACTCGATAGTAGCCATTATGATTTCCAAGTCTTACTTTTGTAACTACACTATTTTTTTGAGTCGTATCAACATCATAACTTCGAATCTCAATGTTGCGTTTAAAATCACATACTATTCTATGAGGTTTTGTAAGTAAAAAATTACGAAGCATTTTATCTTTTGTAATGATTTTTAGTTTACGCTTACTCTCATACAGAGAGATAAAGGAGAGTCCTGCTATCCTTTTAAACTTCTCTTTTTTAGACTTTTTATAGGAAACTTTTTCTTCATTTATTGCAATATTTTGAGATAAAAAAAGAGGAAGATGCCAATCTATACTATTGCCTAATTTTACAGTCTTATCTACTAAGGAACCATCTAAATTCTTATACTTTACAGTTATACTCTCTATAGTTCTAGCAGTTGAGGGAAAGCTAATAGTCGCACGTTTAAGTGGTGGAATAGGGGTTACTTGATTTGTAGTCATTGGTATATCTAACTCACCAGAAGCAGGGAAAAAAGGATTTTCACGAGCATCTAACACTAAGCTTAAAAAAAGAAGAAGAGCAAACATTTTTAACATCTATAAACCCCAATGATTTTATAGCACTATTATAGCAAATAACTTAGATTTATTGTGCACTAATCTCTCGAAGTTCAAAATACTCACGTTGGAGTTCAGCATTTTCTAATTTCAAATGAGTTACCTCATCTTGAAGGTAAACCTCATACTCCTGTAAGCCAAATAATATCTCTAAGGAGTTCGTTCCATAAAGGAGTACTCCAAGATAAATACCTAAAAATACTACAATAAAAAAAAAGAGAAAGAACTTTTTAAGAGAGAGACCTAAATACTTTTGAGTAAAACTCTCACTCGTATCGATCTCCTCAAAAAGCTCTTCATTTTGCATAGTTTATACTTTATATTTAGTTAAAAAGTGCAGAACCTAAGTACTCACCATATACAACTTCATTTTCTATTTCTAAAAGACGGTTGTATTTTGCAGTTCTCTCACCACGAGCAGTTGAACCCGTTTTGATTTGGCCACAGTTAAGCGCTACAGCAAAGTCAGCGATAAATGCATCTTCACTCTCACCTGAACGGTGACTCATAACACAAGTATAACCATTACGTTGTGCTAAACGCACAGTCAACATAGTCTCAGAGACAGAACCAATTTGGTTTGGTTTGATAAGAATAGAGTTAGCAATACCCTCACGGATACCTCTTGATAAAATGTTAGCGTTTGTAACAAAAAGATCATCACCAACGATTTGAATTTTATCACCAAGTTTCTCAGTCATAAGTTTAAAGCCATCCCAATCATCTTCATTTAATCCATCTTCAATAGAAACGATTGGATATTTAGAACAAAGATCAACATAGTAATCTACTAGCTCAGCAGAAGATACTGTACGATTTTCTGATTCTAATCTATATCCACCACCTTCAGCAAGGATTTCAGAAGCAGCAACATCTAAAGCGATAGCTATCTGCTCACCAGCTTTATATCCAGCTTTTTCAATCGCTTCCATGATGATTTGAATAGGCTCTTCATTTGAAGATAAATCCGGTGCAAAACCACCCTCGTCACCTAATGCAGTATTATGTTTTTTAGCTTTTAAAATAGCTTTTAAATTATGATACACTTCAGATGCAGCACGAAGACCTTCTGCAAAATCTTCAAAACCCACAGGAACGATCATATACTCTTGAAAATCAACACTATTATCAGCATGGCTTCCACCATTAATGATGTTTAACATTGGAGTAGGAATAGTAAGAGCATTTGCCCCTCCAAGGTAACGATAAAGTGGCATACCTAAAGACTTAGCTGCGGCACGAGCTACTGCCATAGAAACACCAAGAACAGCATTTGCACCAAGTTTACCGTAGTTTTCTGTTCCATCAAGCTCTTTCATTGTTGCATCAACAACTGCTTGATTAAATGGACTCATACCAACAAGTACATCATTAATATCACTATTTACATGTTCTACCGCTTTTAAAACACCCTTACCCATGTAACGTGTATCTGCATCACGAAGCTCTAATGCTTCGCGTTTACCAGTACTCGCACCACTTGGTACAATCGCAGATTCGACTGTTCCATCACTTAATTCAACTGTTGCTTTTACTGTTGGATTACCACGTGAATCCATTACTTCTATTGCACTTACGCTATCTATAAACATTTATTTGCCTTTTATAGTTTTTTATTATTTATGCCATTTTATCTAAATAATTGTTTAATGTTTATAAATTAAAAGTGGCTTTTTTTAAACTATGATATAATACTTGAATATTTATTATAAGGACACTCTATGCATTTTTTTAAACTTATACTCATAATCTCACTCTCTTCAATTTCACTTTTTTCTTTGGAGCTGGAGTCTGATAAAAGTGATTTACCTGCTATTGTATCTGTTGCTTGGCTCAAAAAGCATCAGGATGATAGTAGATTAGCCCTTATCGATTTAAGAGAGCAAGAAAAGTATGAAAAAGGACATATAAAAAATGCTGTTAACATCCCTGGTTTAAAAAGTCTTTTTGATAAAAAGTTTTTCATGCCAAAACTTGATTACCTTACAAAGCTTTTTAGTAATGCGGGGATTGATAACAACTCACTTGTTGTTGCCTATGATGATAGTGGTTTTATCTTTGCAGCAAGATTTTACTGGATTTTAGAGGTTCTTGGCCATAATAATGTTGCTATTTTAGATGTGGGATATGGAAACTGGAAAGATGGACAACTTCTTATTACAAAAGAGACAACAAAGATTCAAAAAAAAGAGTTTATTCCTCGTGTTGATAGCTCAAAAGTACAAACTAAACTTCACACACTCCTAGCAATAGGAAATAAGACAATTATAGATGGACGTAAAGTAAATGCTTATGAGGGAAAAGAATCAAGTGCTAAACGCTTTGGACATATTCCAACAGCACAAAATTATGCTTGTACTAATAACTATCAAGTCACAAAGTCTGGCAATAAAATGCGAGATTTAAAAGAGTTAAAAGGTCTCTATGCAAATATACCAAAAGATAAAGAAATTATTTTGTACTGTGATGGCGGTGCAGAAGCTGCACTCAACTACATAGTTCTTAAAGAACTTGGGTATAAGGCTTCTATATATGATGGTTCTTGGCTTGAATGGGGAAATGACTCAAGTGTTCCAGTAGAAAATCCTTCAAAAAAATAGATTACAATGCAGGAGAGTAAAGAGAAAAAGTTTAAAGGTTCTATCCGAAAAAGACTTGTTTGGATTATACTCTTTGTAACTTCTCTTACTACTTTTATTGGTTACATTGCCTTTCTCTCATGGCATATGAATCAGCAGTATGAAAAATCACTTGAACTCTCCAACACTATAGCAAAAGTTTTAAGTCAAGACTTTGCGAAGGTTATTCTGCTTAATGAAATTGCAATTGCTGCAGAAATAAGTACTAAACTCAACTCTTTCCAAAGAGTTGAATCAATGGTTCTCTACAAAAAAGATTCTACCCCAATTTATCAGTACTCTAGAGATAACAGAAGTTTTAAAGTAGATAGACTTCCTTCCAAAGAGAAAAGAGTTTCCACTCTATCTGGGAATCATCTCCAACTCTATACAGATGCTTCGTATTTGGGTACCCATATTGGATATGTACAACTCCATCTAAAGGTAGAAACTCTCGTAGATGTTATGAAAAAAAATCTTCCTATTATTCTTCTTTTATATTTATTTATGCTTCTTATGTCTTTTAGCTCTGCACTTTACTTCTCCAAACGTTTTACAAAACCTATTTTGCATCTTGTAAAATTTTTAGAAAAAGTAGAACTTTTTAATGCACTTAAACGAAGAGTTGAGACAAAAGAAGATAATGAATTTGGTAAACTTTACGAAGAAGTAAATGTAATGCTTGGGAGAATGGAAAGTTCTTATAAAGAGAGCCAAATTTCTGCTGTTGCATTTGAAACACATAGTGGTATGACAATTACAGATGCTACACATAAAATTCTTAAAGTTAATAAAGCATTTACTCAAATTACAGGATATACACAAGAAGATGCAATAGGAAAAACACCTTCAATCTTAAAATCAGGGGTACAAGGTAAAGAGTTCTACACTAAAATGGCAGAGATTCTTAGGGAGCATAACTACTGGAGTGGTGAGATTTATAATCGTCATAAAGATGGAACAATTTACTCAGAGTACCTTACTATACAAACAGTTTTAAATGACAATCAAGATCCACTTTATTATGTCGCCTCTTTTATTGACATTACACTGCAAAAAGAGACAGAAGCAAAGCTTAATTATATTAAACAGTATGATGCACTGACTGGTCTCAGTAATAAGGAATTACTTTTACAAAACCTCGATACACATCTTAAAGAGAAAAAAACAGAACACTTTGGTGCACTTATCTGTTTTGATATTAAAGAGTTTAAACTTATTAACGATGCATATGGACATAATAATGCTGACTTACTACTACAACAACTTGCAAAAAGACTTCAAGATAGTTGTCAAAAAGCAAAACTTATTGGTAGAGTAGGAGCTGATGAATTTATACTATGGTTTGATAATATTGGTCAAGAAAAAGAGAGTGCCTCCATTACAAGTAAGGGTATTGCACAGAGAATTATAAGCACATTATCAAATGCCTTTAAGATTGAAGAGTCTGAAATTCATACCATCGTATATGTTGGGATATCTCTTTATAATAATGCAACAAAAGATGCTCTATTACTTTTTAAACAAGCTAATAGTGCCCTACATACTGCAAAACGACAAGATAAAGAATTTGCTTTTTTTGATGAACATGCACAAGAGATAGCACATACTCATATTGATATGTACACGCAGCTACGTCATGCACTTGAGAAAAATGAGTTTGAACTATTTTATCAGCTACAGTATCATCATGATAAGGCAAACGGGGCAGAAGCACTTATTAGATGGAATCACCCGCAACGAGGTATAGTCTCTCCTCTTGAGTTTATACCTATTGCAGAGAGTAGTGGACTTATACTACCCATAGGTAAATGGATCATTGAAGAAGCATGTAGAGAACTTGCACAATGGAGTAAAAATCCAAAAACAGAAGCATGGACAATAGCTGTAAATATTAGTGCAAAGCAGTTTGCACAAGATGGGTTTATAGAGGAGATAAAAAGTGCTGTACAAAAGAATAAAATAAAATTTTCTTCTCTTAAAATAGAACTTACTGAAAATATCATTGTTGATGATTTAGAGGAAGTTATCCAAAAAATGTATGAACTGCAGAAACTAGGTGCAAAAACTTCACTTGATGATTTTGGAACGGGTTACTCTTCGCTTGAGTACCTTAAAAAGCTACCACTCAATCAAGTAAAAATAGATCAAACTTTTGTTAAAAATATGCTTAATGACGATACTGATATAGCTATTATAAAAAGTATTTTACTTATTAGTAATGCTAAAGGTCTTGAAGTTATCGCTGAAGGGGTAGAAACAAAAGAGCACTACGAAGTATTAAAAGAACTTGGTTGTAACTACTTTCAAGGTTATTACTTTGCTAAACCAGAGAGAGTCTCTAATCTAGCAATTTAATATCTATCTATACATCAGTATCTTCTATATCAGATGTATCCATAACCATAACATCACTAATACCCATAGCAACTTTTATCTTCTCTTCTATCTCAGCTGCTAACTCTGGCTCATCTTTAAATTTCTGTTTAACATTCTCACGACCTTGTCCAAGTTTAGAGTCACCATAAGCAAACCATGCACCTGCTTTATCTATAATGTCAAGTTTTACACCGTAATCAACTAACTCACCCTCTTTAGAAATTCCTTCTCCAAACATGATATCAAACTCTGCAAGACGAAATGGTGGTGCAACTTTATTTTTAATTACCTTCGCTTTTACACGGTTACCAATTTGAGCTTCACCCTGCTTAAGTGAAGCGATACGACGAACATCAATACGAACAGAAGCGTAAAATTTTAGTGCATTTCCACCTGTAGTTGTTTCAGGAGAACCATAACCCATCATTCCAATTTTCATACGAAGTTGATTAATAAAAATAACAGTACAGTTCATTTTTGAAAGAACACCTGTAAGTTTACGAAGTGCCTTAGACATCAAACGAGCTTGAACACCCACTTGTTGATCTGTCATTTCACCCTCTAACTCTACTTTTGGAGTTAGTGCAGCAACCGAATCTATAACTATGAGATCAATTGCACCACTTCTAGCAAGTGTTTCAACTATATCTAAAGCTTGCTCACCATAATCTGGTTGTGATACAAGTAAATTGTCTACATCAACACCAAGGTTTTTAGCATAAAGAACATCAAGAGCATGCTCAGCATCTATAAATGCACATACTCCATTATTTTTCTGACACTGTGCTGTTATCTGTAGAGCTAAAGTTGTTTTACCAGAAGACTCAGGACCATAAATTTCTACAACACGGCCTTGAGGAACACCACCAATTCCAAGAGCTAAGTCAAGCCCTAAAGAACCTGTACTAATTGATTGAATTGGTTCAATATTTTTATCGCCAAGACGCATTAACGCACCTTTACCGAAAGCTTTGTCTATCTGCTTCATCGCTAAGTCTAATGATTTTTGTTTGTTTGCATCCATCTTGAGGCTCACTTGTTTTTAATTTTGAAGAATTATATGTTAATTTATGGAAGTATATAAGAAATATGGCAAATTGTCATACTTTTTTAAAAATTTTTTCTATAGATTGAGGAAAAGCAAAAAGGTACCCTTGAATAACATCTACACCCTCTTCTTCTAAAAAGGCAAGTTGTTCATGGGTTTCAACACCCTCCGCTACTACTTTAACTCCTAACTCCTTACACATTCTTAAAAGTAGTTTACAAGTCTCTCTCTTTTTTTTACTTTGGCTAATTCCTTGAATAAAAGAGCTATCAAGCTTTATTTCATGATACTCTACAGCAGAAAGGAAGAAAAGACTAGAGTACCCTGTTCCAAAATCATCTATAGATATTTTAAAACCTAAATCTCTTATACGATTTAAATAGGCATTATTAACTAATTCCGAAAGTGTCTCTTCTTTGATCTCTAGTGTTATTTTATTTGTCTCCAGCTCACTCTTTATTACCCTCTCTTCAAGGAAAACAATAAAACTATCTGACTCAAAACTTTTTGAAGAGATATTTACAGAAATTTGAAGACTCTCATAATTTAACAACAAAATATCAATATCCTTATATATATACTCAAATACATACTTATCAAACTCTATATTTAATCCAAATTTATCAATAGTTTCAATAAATTCTGATGCTTCAAGAAGTCCCTTTACTGGATGTTTCCATCTTAAAAGTGCCTCATAACCAACTAGCTCATGATCATCTGCAGTGTATTGTGCTTGATAAAACATACTAAACTCGTTATTTTTCAAACCATCTAGTAATTCTAATTTAAGATGACTAGACTGTTCCACTTCCTCCTGAATTGTAATATCATAAAATATACCACAGTTCTTTCCTGATTCTTTTGCCTTATACATAGCACTATCTGCTTTTTTTACAAGTTCATAAGCACTTTGTGTGTCATGGGGGATAATAGCAATACCCATGCTCACTCCAACATGATACTCCTCCCCACCAAAAAGTATTACTCTATTTAGTGAATCTTTAATTCTCTCTATTAAAACAACAAGTTCTTCCTTATATACACTACTCTCTTTCTCTTCACCTCGTACCAAAATAACAAACTCATCACCCCCTACTCTACCTACAGTGTCAAACTCTCTCACAGACTCTTGTAATCTACATGCTACAATTTTAAGGACCTCATCCCCATAATTATGTCCTAAAGTATCATTTATATTTTTAAAACCATCTAAATCAAGATAGATTAAAGCTGAATTGGTCTGCTGTCGTAAGGTGTAACTTATCTCTTCTTCAATCCTTGTCATAATATTTTTTCGATTTGCTAAACCAGTTAATGTATCATAATAAGCTAACTGTTCCATCTGTTCTTTATATTTTTTTGAAACTGTTATATTTTTACTCACCCCTCTGTAACCTAACAGTTCTCCTAAAGAGTTATAAAAAGGTGTCCCATTTGTTAAAATAGCTACTTCACTTTTATCTTTTTTAATATTTATACTTTCAATATCAACTATACATTTGTTTTGACTTAAAATTTCTGCAAAAATTGCTTCTACTCGTCTACCTTCATCTTCTTTCATAAAATCAAAAGGTTTCTTCCCCAAACACTCTGTATAACTATAGCCTAGAATGGATGTGACCTGTGAGCTTAAGTAAGTAAATTTAGCCTCTATATCTATTTCCCAAACTAGGTCACTTGTACTCTCAACCATATGACGAAATCTATCTTCACTATGTTTAATAAGTTCATTGTTTTTATTTTCAAAATAGGCTAAAAGAAAGTAAAGTATCAAAAGTACTATAAAAGATAGAAAAGCGACACTAAGTGCTATCTCTTTAAATGGTGTTATATGATCCTCATAGGACTGTTCAATTACTAAAGCCCAAGATGTTCCTTTTATATCTGTAAATGCAGAAAAAACTCTCTTCCCGTCAAAATTTTGAGTCACACGTACAGCACTAAATCCCTCAAGGGCATCTCTCATTGATTGTGCTTTTTCTTTATCATCCATATGAATAGGGGTTGGTTTTTTATCTATTGAAGAAGCTAAATACTCTATATAATCTCCATTGACTTTTCCCAAAAAATATCTTAAATGAATAAACTTATTATTTTGTAACACATCAAAAGTTTCTTGAATTTGAGAGAGAGTTGCTTTTGTCGGATCAAATTCAAAAGAGTATTTTGCATCAAAATCATAGATAGAGTGTATAAGACTTGACATACTTTGTACCTGTTCATACATTAGATTTTTTTTATCATCTTCTATTTTTTTTAAAAAAAAGTAACTAGAAAGTGCTACTAAGAGTAGTATTGGAGTGACGATTTTTAAAAAAAGCATTGTAAAACTTTGTTTACTATTGTACATAACTATTTCCCTTCCCCAAGCTATTTATATAGGGTCTAAACAAAATTCTACACCTTTTAGCATATAATTAAACTTAATATTATAAACTTGTTTTTTCTACAATTATTAGATAAACCCCATTAAAATATATGCTAGTTTTCTTTAGTAAAAAATGATATACTTAAAGAAATAATTGCAAGGTCTTCTCCTATGAAAAATCTTTACATTGGTGTTATGAGTGGCACAAGTTTAGATGGCATTGATGTTGCCCTTTGTGATTTTACTACGACTGAAGTCAAACTTCTTTTTTTCTCAGAATTTATCTTTCCAATAGAACTCAAGAATAAGATTTTAAATGCTATTGAAGTACCACTTTCACTCCAAGAATTTGGAACACTAGATCAAAAACTTGCACAGCTTTTTTCAAATGCTATTTTAAAATTTTGCAAAGAGCACTCTATTGACAAAAAAAGTATTCAAGCTATTGGCCTTCATGGTCAAACACTTTGGCATAAGCCTAATGGAGAGTTTCCATTTTCTCTACAACTCGGAGATGCTAATAGAGTTGTAGCAGAAACAGGAATAAAAACCATAGCAGATTTTCGGCGTATGGATATGGCAAATGGAGGGCAAGGGGCACCTTTTACACCTGCATTTCATCAGTTTTTATTTTCAAGCTTAAATGAAAATATTGCGGTAGTAAATATTGGAGGGATGGCAAATATAAGCCTTTTAGGTGATGTCCTTAAAGGCTGGGACTCCGGAGTTGGTAATGCACTCATGGATTATTGGATAGAAAAATGTGAAAAAAGAGCATACGATAAGGGAGGATCATTTGCAAAAAAAGGTCTTCTCCACCAAGAACTTTTAAAGAAGATGCTCAACGATGCTTACTTTCAAAAAATACCACCCAAAAGTACCGGTCGCGAATATTTTAATAAAAAATGGCTTACTACTATGTTAAGTAGTTTTGGGACTCTTTCACATCAAGATATACAAAGAACACTTTTAGAATTTACAGCACAAACTATTTCAAATGATCTAAAAAATAGAGCTATTACTACCATTATTATCTGTGGTGGTGGTTCTAAAAATGATTTTCTCATGCAAAGGCTCCAAGCACTTAACTCTGCTAAAGTTTCTACATCAGATATTTTTGGTATAAATGGTGATGCCCTAGAAGCAATGGCTTTTGCATGGCTTGCCTATAAACGTACGAAGAATGAAGTAATCGAACTAAAGTCTGTCACAGGTGCAAAAAAGAACTCTCTTCTAGGAGCCATATATGGATAAACTTAAAAACTATTTAACGACAACATCCTATAAAGAGTACAGACTCACTACTGTTTCAGCAGATGCAAGTTTTCGTAAGTACTATAGACTCACAAATAAAAAAAATAGCTTCATACTAATGGATAGTTCTCTTGAGTTACACTCTTTAAAACCATTTATAGATGTTACTTATAGACTTCAAAATATTGGGCTTAAAGTACCAAAAATACTACTAGAAAATTTGCAAGAGGGATACTTAATTCTTGAAGATTTTGGAGATAAAGTACTTTTAAATCACTTAAACATAAATAATTTTAAAGAGTATTATCTTCAAGCAATAGACTCTATACTTAGACTCCAAAAAGCAGATACAAAAAATTTAGCACTTTATGATAAAGAGTTTTTACAAAAAGAGATGGATCTAATGCAAGAGTGGTATTTAGAAAAAAAACTACAATTAAAAATAAATTCTAAAGAAGAAAGCCTTATAAAAAAAACCCTTAATGCTATAAGTAATATTATACTCACCCAGCCACAAGATACCTTTGTTCACAGAGATTTTCATTCTCGAAATATTATGCTCACTAAAAAAGATGAACTTGGTATTATTGATTATCAAGATGCAATGAATGGTGCGATCACTTATGACCTTGTCTCTCTTTTAAAAGATTGCTATATAGTATTTAATAGAGAAGAGATAGAAAATATTGCTCTCATTTTTCGAGATAAAAAAGGATTAAAAGTTTCTGACAAGACTTTTTTGAAGTGGTTTGACTTTATGGGACTGCAACGTCACATAAAAGTACTTGGCATCTTTAGTCGTTTATCTCTAAGAGATGACAAGGATAGCTACCTTAAAGATATTCCCTTAGTACTCAAGTATACTATAGAGACAGCTTTAAGGTATGAAGAGACTAAAGCATTTGCCTATTTTTTAAAATCTAAGCATTAAACCTGCATAAACACCAGTAAAATTGAGATTAATTTTTGTTTTATCATCATCACTCGTTACATCTATCTTTTGTACTCTGTATCCTATTTCAAATGCAGGTTGTACAACTGGTATAAAATCTAAAGTGTAATCAACTTTTACTCTTGCATCATAAACTGTTGAATCATTATATGTTATATATTTTACATCAGCTTCTATTCCAATATTAGTCACAGGAATTTCAACACGTGTTCTTACATAAACTAATGGAAGGGCGATTGTTTCAGTATCATCATAATTAGTATCTGTTAAAGAGCCTACATTTACACCTTCCGCTTTATAATTCACTTCAATCATTTTTATATCTAAACCAAGATCAAGTGTAAGCCAAAAAGTATTATCTAAAAGATTATAGTAAGGAATAACATCATACTCTGTAAGACCTATAGATGCAGCAGCAACTGTTGGAGCAACAAAGTTTTTAAAACCACCTGTTACTTTTCCATCATCATAAGCGGTAACATACTCTAATCTAATGTTAGGGATAATAGGAATTGGATGTTTAATTAAAGCCCAAAAGTATACATCACTCGTCGTCTTCTCACTAGAAGTGTACTTACCTTCTGTTGCAGCAAAAGGAACTGCTGTACTTTCAGTATAAGTAGCATACCCTGATGGTGTTTGATCCCAAACACCACCACCTAACTCAACTCTCGCAAAATCAGCAAATGAGGTAGTAGCAAAGATAGTTGCAAGAGAGAGGGTTGTTAATATTTTTTTCATAAATAACTCCATTTATATTATGGTGTAATTATATCAAAGTAAAATATTGGCTTGCTTAAGTAAATTAATGAGTTTAGATTAGAAAAGTTTATTAGAGAAAAAGAAGAAGTACAAATAAAGGGCAAAGCCCTTTATTTAAAATGGAGAGTTAAAGGTCTAGCTTACTGCAGCGATTGCAGCATCGTAGTTAGGCTCTTCAGTGATTTCTGGAACGATCTCTTTGTAAGTAACAATTCCTTCTTCATTTACTGCGAAGATTGCTCTACAAGTAACACCAGCTAAAACTGATCCACCAAGTAAAACACCATAAGCATTTGCGAAATCTTTGTTACGGAAGTCAGAAGTAACAGTTAAAGCGTCAATTCCTTCAGTTGAACAAAAACGACCAGCAGCAAATGGAAGGTCAAGAGAAACGATAGTTGGTTTAACACCTTCTAAAGAAGAAGCTTTTGCATTGAAATTACGAGTTTCAGTAGCACATACACCTGTGTCTAAAGAAGGAACAACAATGATAAGTTGTTTGTGCCCTTGAGCACCACCAACTGTTACATCACCTAAACCGTCTGAGTTTACAACAGTAATCGCTGGTGCTTTGTCTCCAACATTTACTTCATTTCCTAATAATTCTACGTCTGTACCTTTAAATTTTGTAGTTGCCATTTTGGCTCCTTGTGTTTAATTTTAACGTCTATGCGTTTTGTTGAGAGAAGTATATTTTAATTCGGATAATATTACTCTTATTTAAAAGAGAAGTACTTTTGATTAAGTTTATTTTAATGTTAAATATCACTAATTACACAGTTACGACCAGATTCCTTTGCTTGATAAAGCAATTCATCAACTCTTTTTAAAAAGAGTGCTTTACTATCTCCCTCTTTAAGGATTGTTACACCAAAACTACAAGTAATACTGTCTATATCACTAAAAGCATGCTTTTCTATAATCTTACGAAGCTTTTCAGCAATATTTTTAGCCTCATAAATATCTGTATTTGGTAAAAAAAGCATAAACTCTTCTCCACCCCATCTTGCAAAAATATCACATGCTCGTATCTCTTGACTTACTATCATAGCTATATTTTCTAAAACATAATCACCCATATCATGTCCGTATCTATCGTTTATCCTTTTAAAAAAGTCTATATCACAAAATACTACACTAAAACTATCTTTATCTCTTTTAAACATTTCTATTTTATGGTTCAGTATTTCATTCACTCCATGACGATTATAGATACCTGTTAAAGCATCATGAACTGCTAATGTGTGAATTGCTTTTTGTTTTTTTCTTTCATTAACTAAAATAGCTGTAAAAATTGCACTTAAAAGAAGTACTAAAAAGGTAAGTACAATAAAAAGTACTTTAAGGTTTTTCAAAATAATATCTATAAAATCTCCAAACTCATAATGAATTATATAGGCTACAAGTTCATTATCTAAATTTAAAACAGGAGCAAAAGATACAACAATAGAATGATTATCGTAAATAGATTTATTTTTAAAGTAGATAGAAAAAAGTTCTCCTCTTTGAAGCTTTTCTTTTACACTCAATGCGATATTTACATTTATACTATGCATCTCATTAAGCCCCATTTGCATCGTATCCTTAAGAGTTATCTTGTCATAATCAAAATCTGAAAATTCACTAACTTCATAATTATTTTTTTCATTAACAAAAACTTTTTTATCAACAACCCTCTTTTTGATCATAAAAAGATAGGATGTAGAATCTATAGAAGAGAGTAACTCCTGCATACCATCAAAAGCGAAAGATATTTCAACGGTTCCTACAAATTCTCTTCCTTTATAAAGAGGGTAAACATTTCTAAATCCATTAAAAATACGACCCTCTTCAAAAGCACTTATTGCTGTTTTATTTTCATTTACATACTCTAATGTCTCTCGAACACCTACTAAAGAGTCTCCAAACTTGGCAGGTCTATGAAATCTTAAAAAACTCACAGAATGAGGCAATTGAAAATGAAGCTGTCGTACACGGTATTTTTTCATATAACCATAAGTATCTGAAAGTTGTGCTAATAATTTTTTTCTTAGTACTGCTTGTTTTTGAAGATTTTTTGTATGTGATGCACCAGCTATGATTTCTATAATATTCGAATGATTAATTTTTGTATCAAAAAAAATTTTAGAGATATCTGTTAAATGTGAATTTGCTATATCAACATGTGCTTTAAAATCAGGAGACATAACACTTAAATAATTATCAATTTCACTTTTTTTTACATACTCGACAGCAAAAAAAGCTAAACTCTCCAGAAAAATAAAAGAAAGAAGTGCAGATATAATAATTGATTTTTTATCTCTAAAAAAGTTTTTTAAGTACATCTTCTAAACTCTCCAAGTCTCTATTTTTCGTAACTCTCGAAACACTTATTTTCAACTCATACATAACTTCTTTCTTCTTAAGAACATCATCTATAGACTCTTTAAGCACTTCAAATACTTCTGCTTTATTTAAAAGAATTAAGAAGTTATCTCCATAAAAACGATATATATGTAAAGGGTCTTTGCATTTAGATTTTAAAATATTTGAAAGTTCTTGTAAAACTATATTTCCTGCACTCCAGCCATTTTTTTTATTATAAGAATGAAAGTTTTTTAAAGACAGCCATACTACAAATTTTTCTTCTACTATATTTTTTATATCTAATCGAAGTGCTTCTTCATTATAAACATCTGTTAATGCATCTTTATAAAAATAACTAAAACGCTCTTTTTCTAATAGTGTTTCTGGGTTCTGATGCTTTGTATGGTCGATAACAATATCTTTTAAAATAAGAAGTGCTACTTGTACTATTTTGGGATTAAACTGTTTTGAAGAGAGCTTTGCTATCTCTAAAAGTGCTTCTTTGACACTTTTTCTACCTTTATAAATTCTATCTGTCGTCATCGCATCAAAAGAGTCTGCAAGAGTTAAGATCTGTGCTAACATTGGAGTATCATCGCCTATTAATCCTCGAGGATAACCACCACCATCAAAATGCTCATGGTGATCACGAACTATCTCTTTAATTTCATCAAAAATAGAGATATTTTTGAGCATCTCATAACTCATCTCTACATGCTCTTGAATCAGTTTATACTCTCCATCTGTTAACTTTGAAGGTTTCAAAAAGACAGAATCAGGAATAGCCACTTTTCCAATATCATGCAACATTCCTGCACGGTGAAGTATGTGACAATCGTATTCAGAATAACCCATCTCTTGTGCAATCATCTCAGCATATTTTGCAACTCGAGAAGAGTGTCCTGCTGTATATGTATCTCTTTTTTCAACAACACCTACAAGTCCATAAATATACTCTTCATAAAGTAACTCTTTTTCATCTATATATTTATACAGTTTTTTTGAAAAAATAGAAATAGAGAGTATTCCAACAAGCCAAATAACTAGAAAAAGAGTCAGTATATAAAGAGAGTCTTTAAAAGCTTTATTATAGAGTTCTGACATCGGAATAGAAATACTAACACCTCCACGAATATCCCCTATTTTATACCCTTGAAATGCATGACACTTTAAACATATTTTTGTCGTTATAAGTGGTTTCATTAAACGCAGATACTCTTTTGAGTTAATATAACTAAGCTCTTTATAGTTTTTTCGTGTCTGCTCTACTCTGTTGAGTGCTAAAGTTTCCCAACTGTCTGGTTTATTTGCAGGGTTAAGAGTTTTACTACTCGTTATGTGTGTTTTAATGCCATAGAGTTTCGAGTAATCACGCATCATTTGGGAAAGTGTATATGCAGGATTCATAAGTGTAAAATTTTTACCAACTGCAGTAAAATCTCTATCTTTAATTTGTGTTAAATATTTGTTTGGCTGTGTCCTCTTATCTATAGGTACATAAACACCACCATGAGAGGCAACCCAATTTCTATATGCTAAATCTTTATTGACACTTGTCTCTGCTTTTTGTACCGCTACATATTCAGCATACGAATAAACTCTTTCAATTATAATAAAAAGAATACTAATTAGTAAAAATGACCAAATAACATAAAGACCTCTTGCTAATAGAGTTATGAATTTTCTTTTCTTTTGCATAAGTTTATTGTACTCCCAACTGAATTAAAGCTGGCTTCTCGCTGATATATCTAGTGATTCAAGAGAGGTAAACATCTCTTTTTCATACATCTCTACTGCCACTCGACCTATCATGGCAGCATTGTCAGAACAGTACTTAAGTTCACTTAAAATAAGTTCTGCTTTGTGAGGTTTTAAAAGCTCCTCTATTTGTGAACGAAGATAAAGGTTAGCCGATGCACCCCCAACAATAGCAAAAGTTTGTGGCTTCACTTTTTTAAAGTACTTTTTGAGCTTCATCGTTAAATGTTTTGTAGCTATGTGCTCAAAGGAAGCAGCTATATCTTTAAAATCTGAGTTTTCTTTTTTTTCCTCTTCTAGTACAGCTAAACGTACTGCATTTTTTAGACCTGAATAGCTAAATGCTATGAGAGGTGACTGATGTAGAGGCACTGTAAAGTTATGCTTTAGTCTATCACCATCTTTAGCAAGTTCTTGAATAAGTGGCCCACCAGGGTATCCAAGCCCCATCATTTTTGCTACTTTATCAAAACTCTCTCCAAAACTATCATCCATACTCTTAGCAACAGTTTCAATCTCTCTAAGACTCTTCACTTCCATCACTTGAGTGTGTCCACCTGAGACAAGTAAACAAGTCAAAGGAAAACATGTCTCTTTCTCTATAAAAAGTGAATATATATGCCCTATCAAATGATTTACCCCAATAAGAGGTATATCTAATGCCACAGATATAGCCTTTGCCATAGTTACACCCTCAACTAATGTTACAGCTAAACCAGGAGTTGATGTTACAGCAACAGCTTTGAGTTTTGGAAAATACTCCTCTACCTGCTCTAGTATCTTAGGCAGTGCTTCTGCATGTAAACGTGCTGCGAGTTCAGGAACTACACCTCCATAAACACTATGCTCTAACTCTTGACTGATCTTCTTATGAAAAAGTAATTTCTTACTTGCTATTTCCGTAATAGCTATAGCACTATCATCACATGAACTCTCTATACTTAGTATCATTTTTTCACCTTTTTCTTGGCATTGTTGTAAGGAGTGAGTCTATAAGTCTAGGAGGTACACCCTCTCCTATCACTTGTCGAATTAACTGTTCACTTGCCCACTCCGGTGGTGTCCAGTTATCTGGTAAGCCTGTTAAGATAAAAATTTCTTTCAGAGTTAAAACTCTTGCATCTGAGTAAGTTCCATCCTTTTTAAGCCGACCAGGATGGACATTATTTTGCGAAGAGATAGAACCATTAGCCATCGTAATCGTAGGAGAAGGTTTATCCCAACCTATACGCTTATAGGTTGTTCCATACCCTTTTATTCGAGTACCATCTGCTTTTTTAGGATAATGTACTCTATTATGGAGGGCCGTTTTCCCTGTTGGTGTTTTTTTCAAAAATGCAATGTGTCTTGGATTATGCTTTTTTGCATAATGAAAAGCTATATCTGAACGCTCTAAGCTCTCTAGGCTGGGAAGATGTTCTATCGCATCACGAACAGTAATTTTCTCTTGTTTTGGAGGCAGTTGCCATTTTTGAACTTTAGAAATTAAAAAAATAGCTCGTCGTCGTCTCTGAGGTGTTCCATAATCCGAAGCATCTACAATCACAGGATTTATAATATACCCAAGAGGGCTTAACTCACTCTCTATAAAGTCTGTAATTTTCATCTTCTTACCCTTATGTACAAGATAAGTTTCTAAAACCTTAGGAACATTTTCTATAAGAATATTTGTAGGTTGTAATTTTTTTGTTAATTTTATGACATACTTTATAAGTGAATTTCGTGGATCATTTTCACGCATCTTTCCTGCAAGACTCATACCTTGACAAGGAGGTGTTGCTATTAAAAAGTCGCACTTTTCTTTTTTTGATGCTTTGTAAACTTTTTCGAAAATCTTATCATCCGTTATATCACCTTGAATCATTTTACACTTTTTATGCATCTCTTTATGAAATTCTGCACGCTTATCAAGAAGTTCATTAGCTACCGCTATCTCAATATTGTGTTTTTGGATGTAGGTCTCTGCTATG
>Ga0256837_1000482_pt1 | contig 33393 bp, 40 predicted proteins | sample 4562384metaG_FD_185976 | JGI IMG/M metagenome (GOLD analysis project Ga0256837, IMG submission 185976) | Hydrothermal vent microbial communities from Guaymas Basin, Mexico - 4561-384 | ecosystem: Environmental > Aquatic > Marine > Hydrothermal vents | place: Mexico: Guaymas Basin | collected... | reverse complement strand
TGATCATATTGGTAAAAAGATTTATACTTCTGGAAATTTTTATGGTGGATATATAGCACATGCTATGGATACTATGCGTATTTGTGTAGGTAATGTTGCAGATCTTTTAGATAAAGAGTTTGCATTGTTAATTGATCATAAATTTAATAAAGGTTTAGGTGAGAGTTTAAAAATAAATCCAAAATCTACTCATCATGCTTTTAAATTGATTCAAGTTACACTAAGTTCGCTTAGTGCAGATATTTTGATGAATACAAATGCGGCATCACTTTATTCAAGACCTACAGAATCACTAAATCAAGATAAAGTTAGTATGGGAACAACTGCAGCTAGAAATTTTGCAAAACAGCTTCCAGATTTGGCAAATATGTTAAGTATCGCATTTATAGGTGTTGCTCAAGCTGTTGATATTAGAGGTGTTGACAAATGTTCTAATACTCTTAAAGATAAATATAGTGAAGTAAGATCTGTAGTAGCTAAACTTGAAAATGATAGAAGATTAGATCTTGATATTCAAGCAGTAAATAGTTTAGTAAAAGATGGAAAGTTTGTATGAAGAAAGTTTTAATTACAGGATCTACGGGTGCTATAGGTGAAGCTTGTGCAAGACATTTTCATAATAATGGATATTTTGTATATATACACTATAGATCACAAGAGCAAAAAGCAGAGCAATTAGCAAATGAATTAGAAAATTCTGAAACTTTATGTTTTGATATTTTAAATAAAGATGAGGTAAATTCAAAACTTGAGGATTTACAAATTGATGTATTGGTTAATAATGCAGGTATTACAAAAGATCAATTGTTTTTTTGGATGCAAGATGATCAATGGCATGATGTGATAAATACATCTGTAAATGGCACATACAATGTTACAAAAGCAGTTCTAAAAAATATGATTAGTAATAAAAATGGATCTATTGTAAATGTATCATCTGTATCTGGACTTATAGGAAATATGGGACAAACAAACTATTCAGCTGCAAAAGGGGCTATGAACTCTTTTACAAAAGCACTAAGTATGGAAGTTGCTAGATATAAGATTAGAGTAAACGCTGTAGCACCTGGTTTAATTGAATCAGATATGACAAAAGATATAGATAAAAAGATGATAAAAACTGATATTCCATTAAGAAGAATAGGAAAGCCTAGTGAAGTGGCATCCTCTATATACTTTTTGGCAAATGATGCTACTTATATAACTGGCGAGATATTAAATATAAGTGGTGGAATGGTGCGCTAGATGTTGAAAAATATTCTAAATTTACTATATGCTCCAATGTTTGTAGTGTTAATACACTATTTTGAGCTTAGTTTAGTTGTTTTAGGATATTTGATAATGGCTATTGTATATTTTATTTATTCATATATTAAAAGAAATAGTTATCAAGACATGGTTATTCCAACTGTTTATGTACTATTATTAAGTATTGGATACTATTTTTCATCATTACAAAGTATCAAGTATATTCCATTAATTTTATCTTCACTTTTTTTAATGATGTTTATTGATGCTCATTTTAATAAGAAATATATGATTTTGGGTTTTACAAAAAAGTTTTACAGAAAGCAACTTTCAACTGCTGAAGAGGAATTTTTAAAGCATGGAGATGGTTATTGGGTAGTAGTAATGAGTATAAATACTATAATACATTTTTATGTGGTAAATTATACAAGCGATGCTATTTGGGCATTTTATTCATCAGTTGGGTGGTATATACTTTTTTTTACTGCTTTGATTGCACAAATTATTTATGGGAAACTTTATGCTGTTAAAATGTATTATAGGTAGTATTGGACATTTTGTTTTTTTTGGAGTAATGGTTGTATTAATACTTCCTGGATACCTTATATATTTAGTATCAAAACTTTTTGTAGATGAACCTAGATATGTATTTCAATGGGGTGCGAATCTTTGTTATAAAATTTTTTATTTTTTAGTACCTAGAATTACTCTAAAAAAAGAGTTATTAGACGATTATCCAAAAAGTGCAGTTTATGTTTCAACTCATCAATCAATCTTAGACTTTCCCGCACTTGCAACATTTATAGAAAAATATATAATATTTGCAAATGTAAATTTGGGAAAATTTCCAACTATTGCAAAAATAACAAATCTTGCCGGAGTGAGATATATCAAAGGTAAAACAATAGATCAAATGGCAGATATTTATAAAGAGCTTGAACTGCATCTTGATGAAGATAAAAATGTGATATATTTCCCTGAAGGTACTAGGCATGAAGCAGATAAATTATTGCCATTTAAAAGAGGTGCATTTAGACTTGCTATGAAAAAAAATAAGCCGGTAATTCCTATAGTAATAGAGGGTGCGCAAAATATACTACCTAGAAAATCATTTTGTTTTAAAACAACAAAAAAGGTGACTGTACATTTAAAAATGTTACCACCTTTATATCCAAAAGATTTCAATAATGAAATTGAGATGATGAAATATGCACATAACATTATGCAAAAAACTAAAGATGAATTGAGTCAATTGTCATAAAAATATAATTATTTTATACAGATATAACGCACTTTGTGTTAAAATACTTTCATAAATTATGGAGTATGCAAATAATGAAAATATATGATATGGACAATAGATGTTATGTCCCAATTCAAAGAATAGAAAATAGAACTACTAAGGTTGAACAGTTAAGTGATGCTTTGTATTGTTTTGAAAATGATATTTTTGATGTGATTTATGATAAATCTCAACCAGCTTTGCATAAATATGTTCAGGAACAAGATGAAGATATTATCAATCAAGATAATATGCAGTATCTATTTTTTACTTCAGGAACAACTGGTCGTCCAACTGGAGTGTATAAAACAAAAGAAAATCTACAAAAAGAATCTTTTGCACTTATAAAAGTTCTTGGAGATAGAAAATTTGATAGAGTTGTATCAACTGTTCCTTTTGTTCATATATATGGAATAGATATTGGTGCAATACTGCCACGAAATCTGGATATTGATATTTGGATAAAAGAGAATTTTATTCCTGAAGAGTTAGCACTTGAAGCACAAAAACCAAATACTTTGATTGTAACAACACCTGTATTTATAAAAGCATTAAATAGAATAAAAAAAGATGTGAAATTTACAAATAGTTTATTTTTAACTTCAACTGCACCCTTACCACTTGAAGATGCAAAAGAGTTTAAAGAGCATTATGATTGTAGTGTAGTACAACTGTTTGCTTCAACTGAAACGGGGCTTATGGCATATAAAACTGATGATGAAACAATACTAAAAACTTTTGATGGAGTTAGTATTGGTTCTAGTGAAGATAATATGTTACAAATTTCATCGCCTTTTGTTGCACCTAAAATATTAAATGATAAAGTACAAGATGTTGAATTACCATTTCAAACTGAAGATATCGTAGAAATTTTAAATGAGAATGAATTTAAACTTCTTGGACGTAGTTCAAATTTAGCTAAAATTGCAGGGAAAAGAATCTCAACTCAACAAATAGAAAATATTATAGAATCATTAGATGGTATTGATTGTGTATTAATTAAAATAAGAAGAGATGATAAAGCTCTAAAAGATGAGATACTTGATATTTATGTAGAAGCACAGAACCCGCTTGATACAAAAACTTTAAGAGCAGTTTTAAAAGAGCATTATGGATCTATGAATATTGCATTTAAGATATATAATAATGTAAAAATTAAAAAAAGTTCCGTTGGTAAAAAAATAGGTTTTGAAGAAATTTAGTGTATAATATGAAAAATATAAATGGAGAATAATTTGATAACTACAAATGATTTAAAAGAGAAAATTATTGCAGGTCTAGGACTTGAAGATATTGATGTGAGTGAGATTGAAGATGATATGCCTTTATTTGGTGAAGAGGGATTAGGGCTAGATAGTGTTGATGCTATTGAATTAACATTGATAATTGAAAAAGAGTTTGGTGTAAAAATAAAAGATATGGATGAATCTCAAAACATATTTTCAACAGCTCAAACATTAGTAAACTATATAAATGAGAATAAATAATTAATTTATAAATTTACTTAATGAATGATTTTCCAATACCACATAAAGCACCAATAAGATTTGTACGGTCTTTGCTAAAATATGATTCTAATAGTGCGTTAGTAGAAGTTTCATTTGAACAAATACCAACATTAGCTATGCTTTGTGAAGCTGCAGCTCAAGCATCTTCTGGGATAAAAGATAAAAAACAAGAGCAAAGGATTGGATTTGTCCTTGGCTTTAGAAATATAAAATTATTAGAAAAACCAAATAAACAAAATTATAAAATAGATATAAATCTGGTACAACAATTGGATGATTTTAAGTCATTTGACTTTACTGTACTAGATGAAAATGATCCAGTATCTACTGGTTCATTTTCTTTAATGCTTCAGTAAACTATCGTCTTATAAGTTCTACATCACCCATTTTTGCACCATCATATGGATTACTAAGCCAATATGATATATCTTTTCCTAAAGCTTTTGCAATTCGTCCCAAAACAGAACAAGAACTTCTATAAGCTCCAAAATATCCACCACCAGATCTTCGTGCTGCATCAAATGTATAATATACAGTTTTACCTTTTACAATTGATCCTGATATATCTACAAATTTATTATGTCCAATAAAGGCATTTCCCGAACTAACTGCATCTTCTATTTGAATTTTTAGTTCTAGTTCATTTGGTCTAATATTATTTTTAAATTTTACATTTACACCACTATTTTTTGAAAATTGAACAATACTATCACTAAGTGCTTTTGGCAATGTACACTCTGTTTTAATTTTACTTGATATTCTAGATCTTGGTGAATATGAAGCCATTGGTCTTATGTATACAGTTTTGCCATTAAGATTTATATGTGAACCTTTTTTAAGTCGTTTTTTGGATACAACTTTTTTGGGTGTGTTTGAATAATTTGAACTTGTAGCTTTGCCCATACCAATATTTTCTAATTCGTAGTTTATATTTCTTTGTAAATAGTTAACCCACTTATTATAATTTGGATGGATTGCATTTGTTGTTGGATCATAATTCATATTTTTACTATCTTTATATGAGATTTTATAACCTTTTGAATTATAATTTATATCAACTATAACTAAATGCTTTCCTCTTGGATTAATACTAGCTTCTATAAGGCCTTTATGTATTTTTTTAGTACGCCAACCTTTTTTTGCTGCAGCAACTTTAATTGCACTTTCTACTTTACTTAGTTTTATACTCTTTTGTAAGTACGAACTATTATCAATATTTTGTACTGTTGCAGTTCTACCACATCCCCCTAAAAATAGTATCATTGAAATCAATAATATACTTAGTCCTAGTTTGTTTTTCATAATAACTCCTTTGTATAATTTTACATCAATAGCTATGAAATGTGCATTAAGTATTTTAATTTCAAATTAAATATGATTTATAGTATAATATTAATCTTTTATAGATATAATCTCGTATTAATTTTAAAGGATAACGATTGAATAAAAAATTTATTTTAGGTTTAGCAGTATGCGCATCATTAGTATTTACAGGATGTGGAGATAAAAAGTTAGAAAGTAAAGATGCTGTTGAAGTAACGACAGGTGAAGTAAGCAGTGGAATAGTAATTGGTAAAGAATTAGCAAATTACAAATTAAAAGATCAATTTGATAAAGAACATACTCTTACAAATGATGTAAAAAAGATTTTATTTGCTTTTTCAAAACCAACTGGACACTTAATGAAAGTATATTTAGGTGTTAGAGATGTAGATTATTTAAGTAAAAGAAATATTGTATTTATAGCTGACATTAGTGGTATGCCTTCAATTATTGCTAAAATGTTTGCAATTCCTGATTTAAAAGAGAGTAAATATTCTGTTCTTTTAATCAAAGAGAAAGAGAATGCAAAAAGATTTAGAAATGAAGATCATAAAAATGAAGTTATGATTATCACTTTAGATAATAAAATTGTAAAAAGTGTAAAATTTGTTTCAAACGAAGAAGATTTAAAAAAAGAGATAGACTAAATATATTATAGGAATTTACCATGAAAATTTTACAATTTTTACTTTTATTTACAGCAGTTGTTTTTGCTGATGAATTTTATGCAAAACTTGAACCAATAAATACATATGTGGTAAAATCATCCACAAGTGGAGAGGTTATTTATGCAAATGAGAATATTGAAGGTAAAACTGCGAATAATACCACAATAGTAAAAGTTGACGCAAAGGTAAATAGAATTGATCTTGATGGTAGTTTGAAAAAATTAAAGATTATTAATAATATGATTGCTATAGAGAATGCAAATTATAAAAAATTAAAAAATGTATCTACAAAATCAGCTTTTGAAAAAGATGCACAAAGAATAAAAGTACTTAATTTGCAATCTCAAGCTAGTGATCTTAAAACTAAAATAGCATCTTTAAGAGATCAGATAAAAAAGAAAACTTTAGTTGAAAAAAATAGATATATCTATAGTGTTGATGTAAAAAAAGGGGATTATGTAAATCCTGGATCACTTTTATATGTAGCAAAGGATCTATCAAAAGGGAAATTAGAGATATTTCTACCAATAAATACTGCTGATCAATATAAAGATAAAACTATTTATCTTGATGGTATTAAATCTGATATAAAAATAAACAAAATTTATGAAGTTGCAGATAGTAAAAACATCTCATCTTACAAATGTGAGATAGTTATACCAAATCCAAAACAGTTTTCAAAACTTGTAAAAGTAGAGTTTAAATAATGGCTACAACTGCTTGTCCACTTGATTGCTTTGATGCTTGTGAGGTAAGTGTAGTTGATGGTATTTGTAAACCAAGTACTACTCATCCAATTACAAATGGAAAACTTTGTAGACTTTTTGGACATCTGCAAAATGAGAAACAAATAACTACAGATATACCTTTAGATGAAACACTAAAAATATTGGTAGAAAAATTAAAACAACCAAATCAAAAAGTGCTTTTTTATAAAGGTAGTGGAAATATGGGCGTAATGCAAAGTTCTACGAAATTATTTTTTGATAAATATGGTACTACATTTACTCATGGTGGACTTTGTGATGAAGCTGGATGTGTAGGTATTGAACAAGATAGGCAAGTTTGTTTTAATCCACCAATTGATAATTTAACTAATTCAGATATTGTAATTGTATGGGGAAGAAATTTAACAGTAACTTCACCACATATATATTCTTTAGTTAAAGATAAAACTATTATTACTATTGATCCGGTTAAGACTAAAATCGCAAAACAATCAGACCTACATATACAATTAAAACCAAAAACAGATCATCTTCTTGCAACTATATTAGCTAGATTTGCACATCTTGAAGATTTGGATGATCAAGAATTCATTCAAAATAATACTACTGGATATGATTGGTTTTATGATATGACAAGAGATGTTCGTATAAAAAAAGCTATGAAAGCAATAGGAACTGATCTTGGGCAGATTGGTAAACTATTTAGTTTACTTGTTGGTAAAAAAGTTGCAATTCTTGCTGGAATTGGTGTCCAAAAATATATAGAGGGTGAGCAAATTATGCGAACCATTGATGCCTTTGCTGCAACTTTGGGATTATTTAATAAAGATTACGGAGGTATTTGGTATTTTGGTCGTTCAACTTATCCATTTGATTATCCATTTGAAATAGAATCAAAAAAAAGTGTTTCTATTGCAGAGGTTGATTTTGGTGATTTTGATATATGTTTTATCCAAGGGGCAAACCCATTAAAATCACATCCAAATACTCAAAGGGTAATAGATGGACTGAAAAAATCGTTCGTAGTATTTTTTGGTACTACAAATAATGAAACTTCAAAATATGCAGATCTCATAATACCAGCTAAAACTTTTTTACAAAAAAAAGATGTAAGACTTAGTTATGGACATGATGAAGTTATATTTTGTGATCAAATTGAGCAAGGCGATGATGAACATATAAGTGAATATGAGCTTACTAAATATTTATTTGATGCTTTTGATATGGATGGATTAAAGAGTGAAGATGAATTAATGCAATATTTTAAAACAAAAATTAATGAAAAACCTTTTGTTGATAATTTTGAATTTATAGAAGAGATGGAGATTTCAACATTACATAAAGGCATAGGAGATAGATTTTATCTCTTAACTTCAAAAAATAAAAATTCTTTATGTTCACAATTTAAAACAGATCCATATTTATATATTCATCCATCAAATGGCTTTAAAGATGATGATAAAGTTTTAGCAACATCAAAAATAAATCAAAGAGAGTTTATTATAAAAACAAATGATGAATTAAGAGAAGATTGTATTGTTTTGTATAGTGGTTCTGATGTAAATTATCTCACTTCGCATGAAGGCAGTGAAGAATCACAAAGTACAACATATCAAGATATTATTATTGAATTAGAAAAAATTTAAAGAGTAAATTTGACCTATAGGGAACTTCTAAAAGATCATAAAATAGTAAGGCAACTATCTTTAGTACAAATTATTGCATATTTTGGTGCTTGGTTTTCAAATGTTGCTATTTTTACACTTTTGGTACAATTTGAAGTTAGTGCAATTATTGTATCAATTGTTGCAGCTATGAACTTTCTTCCTGGCATTATCCTTTCACCTATTAGTGGAACTATAATTGATAGAACAAATATAAAAAAACTTATGATAATACTTATGAGTACAGAGCTAGCTATGACTTTGTGTTTTTTATTTATAAATGAAGCAGCTGATGTATGGATACTTATGATACTTTTGTTTATACGAATGGGTGCGGCATCTATGTTTTTTTCAACAGAGATGACACTTTTACCAAAGATTATAAGTGGTGAGGCTTTACAAAAAGCAAATGAGATACATTCAATTATTTGGTCGTTTACTTATGCTGCTGGTATGGCTATTAGTGCATTGGTTGTACATAGTTTTGGAGTAAAAACAGCTTTTATAATTGATGCTTTGTTTTTTGTAGTTTCACTTGCTTTTTTTATACCATTAAAATTGCAAATAGAACCTACAGATATAAAAGAATCTATTTCAAGTATGATAAAAGATGGATTTTCTTATTTAAAACAAAACAGTATAGCCTTAAAATTAATATTACTTCATGCTAGTGTTGGTTTAACATCGTTTGATGCTCTTGTAACACTTTTGGCAGATTATGAGTATAAACTTGTACTTGCTGTTCCTCTTGCTATTGGCATATCAAATGCAGTTCGTGCATTTGCACTTATGGTAGGACCATTTATTATTGGATCTTGGGTAAATAAAAAAACTTTAACCTATATATTTTTAATGCAAGGAACAGCTGTAATTATATGGGGATTAACTTCATACAATTTTTATATATCACTAATTGGTTTATTTTTAACAGGTTTTTTTACTACAACTATTTGGTCATATACTTATGCACTATTGCAAGAAAAGGTAGAACATAAGTATTTAGGACGAACTTTAGCATATAATGAGATGATATTTATGCTTAGTAATGTAATTACAACTATGTTTATTGGTTTTATGGCTAGTTGGATTAGTTTGGATATAATTACTATTATTTTAGGTTTGGCATTTTATGGTGTAGCATATTATTATACAAGGATACAAAAATGGATATAGATGAAAACGAAATGGATATAGAATCAAAAGTTATACTTTTGGCTATATTAAAAAAAGAGGATGATGAAACTTTAAATGATATTATTTTTAAATTAGTAGAAAGTAGAGTATTTGAGTTGAAAAAAGGTAAAAAACTATTAAAAAAACTTAAATCTGATGGATATATAAGTAATGGTGGCTTAACTATCTTGGGACTTACTCATGCCAATGCAGCACTAAAAGAATTTACTTTATAATGCTCTTTAAACATATTTTATTCACTATATTTATTCTTTTATTTATAAGTGGGTGTTTTTCACAAAAAGTTATTTTTGTTGAACAAAAGAAAAAGCATTATGAAGTAAAAACTAATATATATGAAAAACCTACTCAAGTAGTTAAAACAAAAAAAGTTGTTGAAAATAATTATACTAATATAGAAAATCAATTTTTAGATATTTTAAAAATAGATAAATATGCTTCAATCTGTGGTACTGATATTTTAAGTCCAAATATGGATTTTGAAAAATCTTTAATTTTATATACAAAAAATTTAGCAAATGGATGTCTTAAAATAAAACAATCAAAAGATTATAATATATATATACAAGAAGTTGATGAGAAAAATATTATTGAACAGTTTAGATCAAATGAGTATACAATTAAGCAGATACTTGAACCATATATACCAAATCATCCAGAGTTTCTAAAAATGATAAAAAAACTTAATGATAAAAATTTAAGTAAGCAACAAAAATATATATTGAGAATAAATATAGAAAGAATGAAATTACTAAAAAATTATAAAATTAAGAATTTTATTCAGTTAAATATACCATCGTATAGTTTTGATTTTTTTGAAAATGATAAAAAAAGTATGAGTTTTGGTACTATTGTTGGTGATTTAGAAAATAAAACACCTATTTTAAGTAGTAAGTTAAAATATTTTATAGTAAATCCAGCCTGGAATATACCTGATTCAATTGCAAAAAAAACTATTATACCAAGAATGTTAAAAGATAAAAACTATTTAAAAAAGAAACATATAGAAATACATAAAAATTATAAATTAACCTCACAAAAGTATAGACAAAAAGATATAAATTGGAGAAAATATCTTAAAAAAAATGTAAGACATATTCCATATAAATTTATTCAATTGCCTTATGGTTCAAATGGTCTTGGAAGAGTAAAATTTATATTCCCAAACAACTATGCAGTATATATGCATGATACTATAGGGACTTGGAGATTTAAACAAAATAAACAAAAGATTAGAGCTGTAAGTCATGGCTGTGTAAGACTTGAAAATCCATTGGCTTTAATAAAATATTTATCTACAAACTATACAAAATATTCATATAAATATGTTAGAAAGGTTTATGACTCTCATAAATCTAGAACTATTAGTCTAAGTAAACCACTAGCAGTACATATTACATACTTTACTGTGACCTTAGATAAAAATGGAAAACTTAATTTTCATAAAGATCTATATGGATATGATAAAGTTCAAAAATTAAATTTTGAACTTTAAACTTTAGATCATTACAGGTATAGGTGGGTTTGATTTAAAAGATTCTTTAAAAGCATTTGTAATTTTATCTTTATTTTTTCCAAATGCTATGGGGTGTAAAAAGTGTGCATGTTCAATAATTTGATCATATGTTCTTGTATGATCATATACAAAGGCCACATTTTTACCTAATTTGTAAGCTTGTTGGGTAAGGTTTTGAGCATATAGTTTAATATCTGGATGGTGAGGATCAAATTTATGTCCCCATGCAAAAAATACAAATTTACCACTTAATCTAATGTTTTTATAATCATGATAATTTAATTCTCTATCAAATCTTGTAGCTTGATCTGAATAAAATCTTTCAAGATCAGAATTAAACTCTTCAAGTGCAAATGTAGGTTGAATATCTGGTTTATTAAAATTAAATAGATATTTAATTTCTACAAGTTTACCTTTATAGTTTTTGATTTTTGATTCAAAAGTTGATAGGGTTGAGTCAACTTCCAATTCAATGAATTTATCATCAAAAATATAATCTTGTAAAGCTAATTTTTGATCTATCTTATAACCTTTTGGAGCAGTTACTGGATTATATAAAAATATAGTTCCTGCCACAGTTTTTCGTTTGTTCTTTAATAAAACCTCTAAATCTTCACTTGTGATTTTTTCATCATCAAGTGGGAAATAAAGATAGTTTTCTACTAAATACTCTATTGTGTGTAATGTTTTGTATTTTCCAAATATTTGCATTATATATCGTCCGCCTCTTTTACGTATGAGCCTAAAAATTTAATGCTCTGTTTATGTTTTTCAAAAATCTTACTAACTGCTTCATCATCTTTATGTGCGTTAAACTCAATAAAAAATGTTGAAATCCCTTCAACTATATGAGATTTGATTTTTGTAAGATTTATATTTGCTTTTTCAAAATCTATAAGAAATCTTACAAGTGATCCTGCATCATTTGGTAATTGAACTAAAATAGAAGTTTTGTCATCACCACTTTGTGCATTATCAAAATCTGATATTATTAGAAATCTTGTTCGATTATTGCCTTTATCTTCAATATTTTCAAATAATATTGGAAGATTATACATTTTTGCTCCAACATGTGAACAAATCGCTGCACTATTTGGTTCATTAACAGCTAATTTTGCTGCTTTTGCAGTTGACTCTACAGGGATTAATTCTATCTCATCAAGCCCTAAATCTTCTAAAAATTTGTGACATTGATCAAAAGCAATATCTTTTGAATATATTCTTTTTATATCTTTTACACTATCAACAGTTGAAGCTAATGTATGATGGATATTTACCATAACTTCAGCTATGATTTTTAGATCATATTGAGCAAAGCAACTAATAGTATCACTTACAATACCATTACTGCTATTTTCTATTGGAACAACTCCAAATTTTGCTTTGCCATTATTTACTTCTCTAAATACACCCTTAATAGATCCAATAGGTAAATATGCACTCATCGCACCAAATCTACTTTCTGCTGCTTGATGAGTAAAACTTCCTTCTGGTCCTAAATATGCTATATTCTCAGGTAATTCTAAATTTCTACTTATAGCAAATATTTCAAGAAATAAAGCTTCAATTGCAGATTTATTTAATAAACCATTATTAAGTTTTTCTAATCTATTTATTATAGATTTTTCTCTTTCTGGTCTATATATAGCTCCACCACTAGCAGCTTTTACTTTACCAACTTCAAGAACTATTTGCATTCTTTTATTAAGTAGTTCTAAAAGCTGATTATCTATATTATCTAGTTTTTCTCTTAAAATATCTAGTTCTTGTTTTTCATTCATTTATTTTAAAAACTCCACTTCATTTGCGATTTGATCCTCAAATGTATCTCTTCTTCTTATTAATCTATCTTTTCCATCTTCAATAGCAATTTCAGCTACTTTATTTCTTGTATTATAGTTACTTGCCATTGTAAAACCATAAGCTCCTGCACTATAAATTGCTACTAAATCATTATGTTGTGTTGCAGGAAGATTAATATTTTTTGCAAAAAAGTCACCACTTTCACAAATAGGACCTACAATATTACATTCACTTTTATCTTCACTTTTTCCAAGTACTTCAAGTCTGTGCTCACTATTGTATAAACTTGGACGAATAAGGTCATTCATAGCTGCATCAACTATTACAAATCTTTTATTACCATTTGTTTTCTCATATAAAACTTTTGTTATAAGTGTTCCAGAATTTCCAACTATATATCTTCCTGGTTCACATAGTACTGTTATATCAAGTCCAAATAATGCATCAAGAATTGTTTGCGAATAATCATAAGGATCAATTAATTCTTCATCATGATATTTAATACCTAATCCCCCACCAACATCAAAAAACTTTAATTCAATTTTTAGTGCTGATTTTATATTTCGTACTAGATTTGCTACAATATTTACAGCCTCTTTTATAGGTTTTAGATCGGTTAATTGACTTCCAATATGAAGATGAATTCCAACTGGATCTAAAAACTCAGAGTTTTTACAAATAATATACATTCTTTTTGCCGTATCTATATCTACTCCAAATTTATTTTCATGAAGTCCTGTAGATATATATGGGTGAGTTTTTGGATCAACATCTGGGTTTACTCTTATGCTTATTCTTGCTTGTTTATCAAGCTTTTTTGCCATTAGTTCTACTCTTTGAAGTTCAGCTAAACTCTCAACATTTATCATTAAAATATCAAGTTCAAGAGCTTGAGTTATCTCATCATCAGTTTTACCAACTCCAGAGAATATAATTTTATATTTTGCAACACCAGCTTTTAATGCTCTTTTTACCTCACCAATACTTACACAATCAGCTCCTGCTCCCAAGTTTGCTAAGTGTTGAATTACACTTAGATTTGAGTTTGCTTTTACTGCATATGATATAATAGATTTTCTAGCTTTAAATGCATCTTTTAAACTTGTATATTGTTCAGTAATATAATCAAAATCATATACATAATATGGTGTTTGATATTTATTTGCTAGTTCTTGATAATTAATACTCATTTTTGCTATTTCTCTCCATTCCACGCAATAGTTTGTTTTCCATTTTCGTCAAATGAAACTGCAGGCATACCCATAATATTAAATCCACAATCTACATAGTGGATCTCACCTGTTACACTACTACTTAAATCAGATAATAGATACATACCACTGTTTCCTACATCTGTTATTGATACATTTTTTTTCATTGGTGAGTGTGCTTCATTCCATTTTAGCATAAATCTAAATTCACCAATTCCAGCAGCTGCTAGAGTTTTAATAGGACCAGCACTAATAGCATTTACTCTAATTCCATCTTTACCTAAATCTTCTGCAAGATATTTTACAGTCATCTCTAGAGCTGCTTTTGCTACTCCCATAAGATTGTAGTTTGGAATATATTTAACACCACCATAGTATGAAAGTGTAAGCACAGAACAGCTGTCACTCATAATTGGTTTTAATTCTCTTACAAGCTCAATTAAACTATATACAGATATATCCATAGCGATATTGAAAGCATCTTTACTTATATCATAAAATCTTCCAGTTAGTCCCTCTTTGGGAGCAAATGCAATAGAGTGTACTATAAAATCAATTTGACCTAAATCTTTTTCTAAAGAATCTCTTAGTGCCTTAATTTCATCTGGATTACTTACATCACAAGGGTATAATCTACCATCACAGTTTAACTCATCTGCAATAGGAGCTAATTTCTTTTCAAATCTTTCATTAAGATATGTAATAGCCATAGTTGCACCTTGTTCTTCACACTGTTTTGCTATACCGTAAGCTATAGATTTATTATTTGCTATCCCTAAAACTATACCTTTTTTTCCATTCATTATCATTTTATATATCCTTTGCTATTTTTATCATATTTTTAAAATCTTCTACATCCCAAGATGCCGTACCAATTAATGTACCATCTACATTTGGTATATTTAATATTTCATCTAAATTTGATGGTTTTACACTTCCACCATATAAAAGTGGTTTATTAATTTTCTTTTTTATTTTTTTGTGTATTAAAGCTATATCTTCAACCTTTGCTACAACACCTGTACCTATCGCCCAAACTGGTTCATATGCAATTATAAGGTTGTCATAGTTAAGATCAATTCCATCAAATTGTTCCCAAATATAACCTAAAGTATGTGTTTGACCAGCTTCTTTAACTTCAAGAGGTTCACCTACACAATAGATAATTTTATAACCTAAAGATTTATAGTAATTGTATTTTAAAGCAATTTGTTGCTGAGTCTCGCCAAGAATATGGCGTCTCTCACTATGACCAATTAAAATCGTTTTGATATCAAATTCATCAAGTTGTTGTGTTCCAATTTCTCCAGTAAATGAACCACTTTTTACATTGTAGGCATTTTGTGTTCCAATATGAAAATTTGAAACTAAATCAAATTTATCCAAAGCTGTTGCAGTTGGGAAAACATAAATATCATTTTTAATATTTTCATTTTCTAAAAAGTTATTTACATTTTGTACAAAATCTTTTGTAGATTTTCTTGTATGATTTGTTTTAAAATTACTGGCAATTATCTTCATATAAAGTCCTGATTTATTAAATATGTTTTATTAAAATATGTATTTTAGCATAAAAACACTTATTGTATTATAGGTTCCAATATATCGTGACTTTAGAGTGACTTATTTTGTTATAGTTGTTTAATATGCATTTTAATAAACTACGATTAATAGTTAAATTACAAAGGTAAAAAATGGTAAAAAATATTTTAAAAAGGGATGGTGAATTTGAAGAGTTTTTATCATATAAAATAGAAGATGCAATTAAAAAAGCATTTAAAAGTGAGAATATTACTTATGATTCATCTGTATTTTTTAATGTATTAAAAAAAATAAAAACAAAAAGAATAATTGCAGTTGAAGATATTCAAGATTTAATAGAATTTGAATTATATAAAGCTAGATATTTCGATGTATTAAGATCATTTTTATTATATAGACATACACACAAATTACAAAGAAAGAAAGTACTTGATGATGATACGACATATATTAATTCAACTCAAACAATAGAAGAGTATATAAATGGAAGTGATTGGCGAATTAAAGCTAACTCAAATACAGGATACAGCAATGCAGGACTTGTAAATAATACTGCAGGGAAAGTTATAGCAAACTATTGGCTGGATAAAATCTATTCAAAAGAGGAAGGATATGCTCATAGAAATGGAGATTATCATATACATGATTTAGATTGTCTAACTGGATATTGTGCTGGGTGGAGTTTAAGAGTTTTACTTGATGAAGGATTTAATGGTGTAAGAGGTAGAGTAGAAAGTGATGCCCCTAAACATTTTAGAGAAGCACTTGGACAAATGGCAAATTTTCTGGGTATTTTACAAAGTGAATGGGCTGGAGCTCAAGCTTTTAGTAGTTTTGATACTTATCTTGCTCCTTATGTTTTTAAAGATAAATTAAATTACAAACAGATAAAAAAAGCTATAAGAAGTTTTATTTATAACCTTAATGTTCCAGCAAGATGGGGGCAATCACCATTTACAAATATTACAATTGATTGGACTGTTCCTAGTGATTTAAAAGATCAGATTCCTACAAGAAAGCAAATTCATTTATTAAAAGATTTAGACGATAAAGAACTTTTAAATGAACTTAGAAATAGGGGTTGTGACAGTTTTGAAGATATGACATATAAATATTTTCAAAAAGAGATGAATCTGATTAATAAAGCGTATTATGAAATTATGACGCAAGGAGATAAAACGGGGCAACCATTTACTTTTCCAATTCCAACAGTAAATATTACAGAAGATTTTGATTGGTATGGAGAAAATACTGATATTTTATTTGAAAATACTGCAAAAATAGGTTCATCTTATTTTCAAAATTTTATAGGCAGTCAGTATAAAAAAGATGAAAATGGTAATTTAGTTCCAAATGAAGAAGCTTATAAACCAGGACATGTAAGAAGTATGTGTTGTAGATTGCAATTGGATTTAAGAGAGTTACTAAAAAGAGGAGGAGGTCTATTTGGTAGTGCAGAAATGACAGGAAGTATTGGAGTTGTTACAATCAATATGGCTAGACTTGGATTTTTATATAAAGGGGATGAAAAAGGATTATATTTAAAACTTGAAGAGCTTATGGATATGGCTAAATCTACTTTAGAAAAGAAAAGAGTTTTTATACAAGATATGTTTGATAGAGGACTTTTTCCTTACACAAAAAGATATTTACCACATTTCAATAACCATTTTTCAACTATTGGAGTAAATGGGATAAATGAGATGATAAGAAATTTTACAAGTGATGAATATGATATCAGTGATAAAAAAGGTGAAGAATTTGCATTGGATATTATGAATTTTATGAGAGCTAAAATGGTTAAATTTCAAGAACAAACAGGAAATTTATATAATCTTGAAGCAACTCCAGCAGAAGGTACTACTTATAGGTTTGCAAAAGAGGATAAAAAAAGATATAAAGATTCTATAATACAAGCTGGTATGGGAGATAATATTTATTATACAAACTCTTCACAAATACCAGTTGATTTAACTTCTGATCCCTTTGAAGCATTAGATCTACAAGATGATTTACAATGTAAATATACAGGAGGAACAGTATTGCATCTTTATATGCAAGAACAAGTTAGTTCAATAGAAGCTTGTAGAAAATTAGTTAAAAATGTTATATCAAATTATCGTTTACCATATATTACAATTACACCTCTTTTTTCAGTTTGTCCAAAACATGGTTATATAAGTGGTGAGCATGAATATTGTCCATTGTGTGATGAAGAACTTTTAAAAGATAATGAGTTTTAGAAATTTAAATATATTAAATAAAAAAGGAGATAAAAATGAATAAGGAAATGAAATTAGAGTTACTTCAAGAAAAAAGACAAAAATGTATAGTATATACTAGAGTTATGGGGTATCATAGACCTGTAGAAAGTTTTAATATAGGAAAAAAAGGTGAACATAAACAACGAAAACAGTTTATTGAAACAACAAATAGTTTATGATCTTACACCATTTTCGCATATTGATTTTCCTGGATATTTAAGCTGTATAGTTTGGTTATCTGGATGCAATATGCGTTGTGATTATTGTTATAATAAAGATATAGTTTTTTCTAAATCTGGACAATTGACATTTCAAGATGTATTAGAGTTTTTAAAAAAGCGAGTTGGTTTACTAGATGGTGTAGTTTTAAGTGGTGGTGAAGCTACACAGCATTATTTAATTAATTTTTGTAAAGAGGTTAAAAAGCTTGGTTTTTTAATAAAACTTGATACAAATGGAACAAATTTTAATCAAATCAGGAGCTTAATAGATTTAAATTTAATAGATTATATTGCATTAGACTATAAAGCACCAAAATACAAATTTACAAAAATAACACATTCAAGTAAATTTAGCGAATTTTCTAAAACATTGGAATTTCTTATTCAAAAAAATTTTCTATTTGAAGTTAGAACAACAATTCATAATGATTTATTAGATGAAACTGATATAAATGAGATAATAAATGATTTATATAAAAAAGGATATAAATATAAATATTATTTACAGAATTATTTACATACAAATAATAGTATTGCAAATATGCAAGTTAGTAAAAAATCATTTGATAAAGAATTATTAAATGATAAATTAAATACTGTTGTATGGAGGTAGTTTTATGCTAATAAATACCCTTGCCCTTTTATATTTATAATTAATTCTTTTGAAGTTTTTAGGCGTAAGCGCTTGATAAAAGTTCTTAATCGTTCATCGCTAATATTTTGATTTGGCCAAAGTTCAGTTTTTATTTTAATATTTTCTAATATATAGTGGTTATTTATAAGAAGTTGTAAAAATTTTCTTTCTCTTTTTGTAAGAAGAACAAATTTATTATTTTTATATAAAGTATTTGTTGTTTTACTAAATGTAAAACCAAATTTTAAAGTAACAGTTTTATTTTCTAATTTAAGTGCCATATTTATAATATAATTTAAAAGTTCATCTGGATCAAACGGTTTAATAAAATATTTTATAATACCTATATCTATAGCATCTAATAGTTTATCTTTATCACTATATGCACTTAATATTATAATTGGTAGATTAGGATTATATTTTTTTAATTCTTTTGCCATTTGTAATCCATCTAGATTTGGCATCATTATATCAGTTATTACTAAATCAGGAGAGAATTCTAAAAATTTTGATATGCCATCTTTACCATTTGTTGCAATATTAAAACTATAAAAATTATTACCTATTGCTGTTTTTAATAAAGTAGCAATATTATTTTCATCTTCAACAAATAAAACTTTTAAACTTTTTAAAATATCAGTTTTCATATTGTTTCTTAGTAAGTTTAACTATATCTATTACTTTTGAAGCATATCCCCATTCATTATCATACCAAATAATTAGCTTAAGTAATTTATTTTTTTTTATATCTGTAAATCTATGGTCAATTATACTTGTATATGTTTGTGCTTGAAAATCTGTTGATACTAAAGGTTGAGTATTATTTAATAATATATTGAAATTTTGATTGTGTTCGTATTTAAAAAATAGTTCTAAAAGTTCTTCTTTTGAACAGCTATTTTTTAAAAATAATGTTACATTTATAGTTCCAACTGTAGAGGTTGGTACTCTTAAAGAACTAGAACTAAAAATGTCATTATTTATATAAGGAAGTATATAAGAACATGCTTCAATAGTTGTAGTTTTACTTGGAATAATATTTTGAGTAGCACTTCTTCCAAATTCAAAATTGCAAGTTACTTCTCTATTCTTACTATCAATACAGCTTGAATCTAATACTTTTTGATGATTAAGCATAGGATGTATAGTGGTTATATCTCCAAATTTAATTTTAAAATTATCATTTAAAATCTTTAGTATAGGAAGTAATGCTGTAGCATTACATGAACTAGTTGATATTATTTTATGTTTTTTTATATTAAGTTTCTTTTCATTTACACCTAAAATAATATTAATGTCTGCAATTTTACTTGGATGGGTTAAAAATATTGCTTTAATATTTAAATTGTAAAGGTTTTTATATTTATGATTTATCCCACTTGAATCGATTATAAAATCTATATTTAAAAGTTTTAAATCTATATCTTTTAAATTTGATTTATTTAATATTTTTATTTTAGTAGTTTTATTTTGTATATAATTATCATTCACTGTAAAAATATCATGGTATCTACCATAAGTAGAGTCATAATTTATACTATATGCTATGTTATTTATATTTGAATTTATTTCATTTATTGCGACAATATTGAAAGCTTTTGTGTCAAGTGCAATTCTAATAATTGCCTTACCAATTCTTCCAACACCATTTAATAGTATGTTCACTAATTTTCCTTAGTGTAAAAGTTGCTATTAAAAAATAGCAACTTATTAGTATATTTTATTAATTTTCTATAATAAGAGCTTTTACTCCTGGAAGTATTTTACCCTCAATCAATTCTAAAGAGGCCCCTCCACCAGTTGAGATAAATGTCATCTCATCTTCATCTCCCGTTCTTCTAACTAAATCAGCAGTATCTCCACCACCAACAACAGTTGTAGCATAACTTGATGCAACTGCATGAGATAGTTTTGTACTACCTTTTGCAAATTTATCCATCTCATATACACCCATAGGACCATTCCATAAAATTGTATGTGCATCATCTAGAGCTTGAGCAAATAATATTGCACTTGCTGGTCCAATATCAAGCCCCATCCAACCTTTTGGTATCTCTTGAACAGTTACTGCTTTTGCAAATGCTTCACTATCAAATGCTTCAGCTGCAACTACATCAACAGGAAGATAGAATTTAACTCCAAGTTCTTTTGCTTCATTCATAATTTTAAGTGCTTCAGGAACTAAATCTTCTTCAACAAGTGAATTTCCAACTTCATGACCCAATGCTTTTAAAAATGTAAATGCCATACCTCCACCAATAATAATCTTATCAACTTTTGGCACTAAGTTATATAGTGCTTCAAGTTTACCACTTACTTTGCTTCCCCCAACTATAGATACAAAAGGACGTTTAGGCTCTTCTATAATATGGTAGAAAAATTTAATCTCTTTAGCTAGTAAAAATCCAGCAGCTTTATGTTCTATATCAAAGTGATTTGCAATCCCTTCAACTGAAGCATGAGCTCTATGTGATACTCCAAATGCATCATTGATATAGATATCAGCCATACTTGCTAGTGTTTTAGAAAGTTCTGGATCATTTGAAGTTTCACCTTTTTCAAATCTCATATTTTCTAAAAACATAATTTCACCACTTTGAAGCTCATTTGCCATAGCAATAGTTTCATCACATACTATACTTGGAGCTAATTTAATATCCATCTTTAGTAATGTTTTTAATCTTTGTTTTACAGGTCTTAGACTAAATTTTTCCTCAAATCCATTTTTAGGTCTTCCAAAGTGTGAAGCTATGATAATGGCACAATCATTGTCAATACAGTATCTAATAGTATTTAAGGCACTTCTTATTCTTCTATCATCAGTGATATTTTGATACTCGTCAACAGGAACATTAAAATCACATCTAATAAATACTTTTTTCCCTGTTATATCAATATTTTTAATTTCTTGTAATTTCATAATTATCCTTAATTATTTGCCACATGAACAGCCATATCAACAAGTCTGCAAGAATATCCCCACTCGTTGTCATACCAAGATAATACTTTTACCATATTATCTCCAACTACTTGTGTTGTATCAAGTGGCACAACTGTACTAGTTGATTCACCATTAAAATCAGAGCTTACTCTATACTCTTCATCAACCCCTAAAATGCCTTTTAAAGGCCCATTCGCTGCATCTTTTAAAGCTTGATTTACTTCTTGGATAGTTACATTTTTATTTAAAGTTACTGTTAAATCTACCATTGAAACATTTGGTGTTGGTATTCTTATTGCTTGACCATTTATTTTACCTTTTAGTTGTGGTAAAACTTTTGCGATAGCTTTAGCTGCTCCAGTTGTTGTAGGGATAAGATTTACTGCACCAGCTCTTGCTTTTCTTGGATCTTTTTTATGTTTTGCATCTAAAATTGGTTGACTTCCTGTGTAAGAATGAATTGTAGTCATTAAACCTTTTTCAATACCAAAAGCATCATCAAGTACACGTGCAACTGGAGCTAAGCCATTTGTAGTACAAGACGCATTTGAAACTACACTTTGTCCTGCATATTGATCTTCATTTACACCCATTACAAATGTAGCAGTATCATCTTTGGCAGGTGCGCTAAATACAACTTTTTTAATACCATTATCAAGATATGGTTGAACAGATTCTTGTGTTAAAAATGCACCTGTACACTCTAAAACTACATCAGCTCCAAGTGCAGCAAAGTCAAGTTTTGCAGGATCTCGTTCACTTAGAAGTTTAGCTTTATCTTTACCAATATGAATATATCCATCTTTTACAACTACATCATCTTTTTTACCATGAACAGAATCGTACTTTAGACCATATTGAATCATATCTTCAGTTCCACTTGCATTAGCTGCAACCAACTGTACATCATCACGATCTGCAATAATTCTTGCAACACATCTTCCAATTCTACCCAACCCATTAATGGCAATTTTTGTCATGTATCTCATCCTTACATTTTTATAAATTTCAATTATTTTATCTAATTTTTGCTATAATATATGTTAATGATAGAAAAAACAATAGCAATTTTTGGAGGCAGTTTTGATCCTCCACATATAGGGCATGAAAACATTGTATATAAAGTACTAGAAGAATTGTCAGATATTGATAAAATGGTTGTGGTTCCAACATATTTAAACCCATTTAAAAATAGCTCTTTATTAAGTAGTAAAGAAAGATATTTATTAGTTAATAAGCTATTTGAAGATGAAGATAAAATTGTTGTAAGTGACTATGAAATAAAACAAAAACGTTCTGTATATACAATTGATACTGTAAAATTTTTGAAAAAACAGTATAATGCAAAAAAAATTTATTTGGTTATTGGTGCAGATAATATTGAAAAATTTCATCTATGGCATAAATATGATGAACTGATGCAATTAGTTGAAGTTATTGTTGTTTCTAGAGCCAATTATACTTGTGATTGTCCTACAATACAAGTAGATGTTGATGTAAGTTCAACACAGTTACGTCAAGAATTAAATATTGACTTAATATCAAAAAAAATACAAAAAGAGGTAAAAAAAATTTGGAACAAAGAATAAAAAATATAACAAAAATATTAGATGATAAAAAGGCTATTGATATAGAGGTTTTTGATCTAAGTAAAGATGATTATTTAGTTGATTATGTAATAATTACTACAACACTAAATGAAAAGCATGGTACATCACTTTTAACATACTTGAAAGAAGATTTAAAACCATTAGGTGAAGAGTTTTTAAGAGTTGAAGAGGAATCTGGTTGGACAATTATTGATTTAGGTGATATGCTTATTCATCTTATGACAAAAGAGTATAGAGATAAATACTCTATAGAAGAGTTTTTAGAAGATTTAAAAAATAAGAAAGATTAATCATCTTTCTTATTTAGAGAATTTATTTCCTAGCATTACTTTTTGGTAGTTTTGTGTAGCATCTTTTGCTCCACCCATATACCCTGTAGCAATAGCAATAGCAATACCTACGGCAAAAATTATTATAAACCATTTCATACTACATCTCCTTTTTTGCTGTAATTCCTAGTAGTTTTAATCCTACTCTTATACTCATAGCAACAAGTGCCAATACTTTTAAGTATTGTTCTTCTTCATTATACCCAACTATTTTATAATTGTTATAAAATTTATGAGTTAAACTTGCAAGTGAATGTAGATAATCAGTGATTTTTTGCATATCTTTTTTATCAAATGCTTCCATTAGTACATCATGTAGAAGTAATGATTCATAGATAAGATAGTGTGCATCTTCATTTTTAGTTGTGATTTTTACATCAATTACATCATCAAGAGATTTATTGGCTTTTTTAAACAGTTGATTTACTCTAGCATGAGCATAATTTATATAAAAAATTGGATTAGATGAATCTTGATTTTTTAATAAATCTATATCAAATTCAAGATGAGTATCAGATTTTTTAGTTAAAAATATAAATCTTAAAGCATCTGAACCAATTTGCTCAGTAATTTCACTCATAAGTATAACATTTCCAGCTCTTTTGCTCATTTTATATGGTTCACCACCTTTTAAAAGGGCAACCATTTGTGATAATATAACTTCTAAATTATCTGGATTATTACCTAAAAATTTAATTGCAGCTTTTACTCTTTTGATATATCCATGATGATCTGCACCCCAAATATTTATAAGTTTTTCATAACCTCTATCAAATTTATTTTTATGATAAATAATATCACCTGCAAGATATGTTGGAATTCCATTTTCTCTTACAACAACTCTATCTGCATCATCATCAGCTTGAGTTGAAGCTAACCAAAGTTTTCCATCTTTTTCATAAAGTTGACCACTTTTTTCAAGAACAGATTTTGTCTCTTCCCATTTGTCATATAGAGATTTTTCACTTACGAATTGATCAAATTTTATATCAAGGTCACCTAAATCTTTTGTTATGATTTTAAGTACTTCATCTTTACCAATTTGTGCCATCTCTTTTAGCATAATTGCTTCTTCAAGGCATTGAATTCCAAGTTTTTCAACACAAAGTTTAGCAATTGGTATTAGATATTCACCTCTATAATATGCTTCAGGGTATTGTACATCTACTTTTAAGATATGTTCTCTACCAGCTAGATAAATAGATAATCCAAGAAGATCCATTTGACTTCCTGCATCATTGATATAATATTCTGTAGTTATATCATATCCTAAATATTTTCCAACTCTACAAAGTGTATCTCCAAAAATTGCACCTCGTGCATGTCCAATATGAAGTGGTCCAGTTGGATTTGCACTTACATATTCAAGGAGTATTTTTTCACTTTTATTTTCACCTTTTGCAAAGTTTTGTTCATCATGTAATACTTTTGATATCTCTTCATTTAAAAATTCATCACTTAAAGTAAAGTTTATAAATCCTTTTACTGCTTCTACTTTAGAAAATGTTTTTATATTTTTAAATTTTGAGGCTAAATCTTCAGCAATTAACATTGGAGATTTACGCAATGTTTTAGCAAGTGAAAATGCAACAGGAGTGGCAAAATGCCCTAAATTTCTATCTTTTGGTTTTTCTAGAACAATTTCTTGTTCTAGAATATCCTCAATAATATTTTTAATCTTTGTTTGCAAAGATAATCTTCTTAAACAGTTTTAGATTCTGTTGTAGTTGAAGTATTTGAAGCTACTTCTGAATCATTATTTTCAATTTTTTCAGATGGTTTAGATGATGCTACTTCTGGCTCATCATCTTTAACTGCACTTTTAAAGTTTTTAATCCCTTGACCTAAGCCTTTAGCTAGTTCTGGTATTTTTTTTCCTCCAAAAAGTAATACTACTACTGCAACGATTGCAAATAATTCAAATCCACCTGGCATTCCCATTATTATGTCCTTTTAATTTATATATTTAGTTTGGAAGATTATATCTATTTAATGCTTAAATAAAATTTTGATGCTTTATAGTAGTTATTTTAATAAATATAAGATTAATTTATACCCACTACCTGCAGCTAATATTGTTCCAAAAAGATTGAGTGCCATATTTATTAATGCATATATTAATGATGAATTTAATAAAAAATAGCTTTCTATTGCAAATGTAGAATAAGTAGTTAAGGCTCCTAAAAAACCTGTAATTAAAAATGCTTTAGTGGTATCACTTACTGTATAATGCATAAATATAGCTATAAGAATTCCAATAATAAAACTTCCAAGAATATTTACACTCAATGTTGCAAGAGGTAATTCATGAGGAAATGCTTTTGATACTTGTGTATTTATATAAAACCTTGCCATTGCACCAAGAAAGCCTCCCGTACCAACAGCAAGTAATGTTTGTGGATTAAGTGTCACTATTTAACTCTTTATAAAATCTTTCTTTCATAGTTTGTTCTAGCTTTTCAAACCACTCTTTATCTTTACTTGGATCTACACTATCAAGATATATAACTTTTACAGTTCCTGGAGTTGCATTTAGTGTTTTTGAATCAAGTACTTTTCTAGTATCAAACATTAGAACAGGTTGCACTATAAGATTGTGTTTTTGAGCTACAATTTTAGCTCCTGTTTTAAATTTTAGAAGTTTTGTTCCATCACTTCTTGTACCTTCAGGAAACATTGCTATTGGTCTGCCATGATTTAATCTATCTTTGACATCTTTTAATAATTTAATAAGACCTGCTTTATTTTGTCTATCAACAATAATCATCTTAGGGGCTTTTAAAATATGTCCAAATAAAAATAATTGAGCTATCTCTTTTTTTGCAACCCATGCAATATCTCTTTTATCTAAATACTCCATAACAACAATATCTAGTAGTGCTTGATGATTCATCAAAATTAAGTTTGCTTTTGGATCAGGGGTACCTATTGTTTTGATTTTTATACCTAAAAGTGGTATTTGTATTTTCATCCAATATTTTCTAATTTTTACAGCATATTTTGGTAATAAATACATAAGAGCTATAATTAAAGCAACAGTTAATGAAAATTGAATAAGTACAAAAATACCTCTTATTTTTGATAACATTTATCTACCTTTATTTATGTAAATTTTCATTTTTTATCCAACCAATAGCTTGATTTTCAAATAATACTTTTGAAAACTTTGCTTCTTTTTTTAATATTTCTACACTATGAGATTTATTAGTTATATGAAATACTGTAGAGTTTTTTGTTGGTAATATGTAAATATAAGTATTTTTACTAACACTAGCCTTTGGGTTTGGCATTATAAGTTTTACAAAAATTATAGTTAATATTAAAGTTAATATTATTAGTAATATACTTCTTTTAAAAACTAATAATATAAGCAATAATAAAATACTAATACCAAGTGCTACTTTTTTAAAAAATAAAAATCCACTATTATTTGGGTTTAGATCAGTTTGTGTACTAAGTAAATCTTCTTTTAGTAACACTAATACTTTTTTTGTAATTGTTTTTTTTAGTTTTGTATTATAATAGTTAAATTGGATATTTTTTGTAAATATTGGAGTAATAACATAATAAAATATAGTTTGTTTAATAGAAGTTGTAGAGTATGATTCTAATCCTTGTTTGTCATATCCTGGAATATAGAATTCTTTTAGATTTGAATTAGTTGCTTGGATTTGCATAACAGTTAATAAATTTTTATTATCATATTGTTTTGTTTTTTGATCAATTATCTCTAGATTTTCAGCTAAAACATTACAAAAGTTCTTAGTAGCTAAAACAATCTTTTTAAATTTTATTTGTTTTGGAGGTAATTTAGCACTCTCTTTATATTTACCATTTACATATAGATCTAATTTAATTAGAGGCATTTTAAAATCTTTTGAAGTTATCATAAATTCAAATGTATTTGTATAAATATTATCTTCATCTTTACTCAAAGTCCACTTATTATCTTTGTTTAATATTTTTACATTTTTATAGTTTTTAAATACTGTATTAATTTTTGATAAATTATCTAAAGAGATAATAGCTTTAAGAGAAATTGAAAAATTTTGTTTATCATATGCAATTTTAGGATATGCTGTATATTGTAAATGAACATTTTTAGTTTTTATTATATCTTCATTTTTTAATGTATAATTTGAGGGTAGGGTATTTGGTAATATCTTTTTAGTAGATGAGTTTGAAAACACTGAAGACTCAGTTGTTTTAAACTCATTTGAAAATACACTACTTATAAAAATTAGTATAAATATAAAGTTTTTAAAAAACATAGTTATTTAAAAAAACCTTGAAGCATTTTAACTCCATCATCACAACCAAGAAGTGTTTCCATAGCTCGTTCTGGATGAGGCATAAGAGCAAATACATTTTTCTCTTTATTACATATACCTGCTATTTGTTCTACACTTCCATTTAAAACTTCATTGTTTCCATCTTTATCGCAATATTGTAATAAAATTTGATCATTTGCTTTTAACTCTTCTAATCCAGCTTCATCAATATAGTAATTTCCATCATGGTGAGCTACAGGGATATGTAAAGTTTCTCCAACTTTACATTGTGATAAAAATGTATTGTCATTTGATACTACTTTTATATGGTGATGTTTAGATATAAAATGAAGATTATCATTTCTTTTTAAAGCTCCAGGAAGTAATCCAGTTTCAACTAATATTTGAAAACCATTACAAATACCTAATACTTTTCCACCATTGTTTGCAAACTCTTTAACATCTTTCATAACAGGTGCAAATTTTGCTAACGCACCACTTCTTAAATAATCACCATAAGAGAATCCACCAGGTAATACTACAAGGTCAGTATCACTTGGAATTGAATGATCTTCATGCCAACAAATAGTAACTTTTGCACCTAGCATCTCAAAAGCATATTTAGTATCGTACTCACAGTTAGTACCTGGAAATTGTAATACAACTACATTCATAATTATTTCTCTAAAGTTATATCGAAATCTTCAATAACAGTGTTTGCTAGAAGTTGTTCACACATTGTTGTAACTTGTTGTCTTGCAGTTTCTTCATCTTCAGTTGTAAGTTCCATAATAATTTGTTTACCAATTCTTACATCTTTAACAGCATCTTTAAAACCTATATTATCAAGTGTATGATGTGCTGCTTTACCTTGAGAGTCTAAAACACCTTTTTTTAGTGAAATGTTAATGATTGCTTTCATTGTTATCCTTTTTATTTATTATCTAATATTCTATTTAATACTTCTTCATAGGCAACTTTTAGTCCACCTAAACCCTGTCTAAATCTATCTTTATCAAGTTTTTCACCAGATTCTATATCCCAAAATCTACAGTTATCAGGAGAGATTTCATCAATAAGTATAATATTTCCATCTTTATCTTTTCCAAATTCAAGTTTAAAGTCAACTAGATTTAAACCTTTTTGTTCAAAATATGGTTTTAATATATCGTTTATTTGTCTTGCTACTCTTCTTAATTTATCAAGTTCATCTTGATAATCAACTAGACCTAGAATAAGTGCATGTTGATCATTTAGTTTTGGATCACCTAAATCATCATTTTTATAATCAAATTCTACAAGTACAAACGGTAAAACTTTACCATCTTCAATTCCAAGATTTCTAGTTAAACTTCCAGTTGCAATATTTCTAACAATAACTTCAATTAAAATAACATCAGCTTTTTTATGAAGCATATTGTTGTCATCAAGCATTTGAACAAAGTGAGTTTGGATACCATTATTTTCTAATAATTTAAAAAGTTCAGTAGAAATTTTATTATTTAAGGCACCTTTTCCTGCTTCGCTTGATTTTTTTTCTCCATTAAATGCAGTTAAATCATCTTTAAATTCAGATATTAAAAGATTATCATCTTTAGTATTCCAAATCTTTTTTGCTTTTCCTTCATATAATAGTGTTGTTTTTTCCATATTGTTTATTCCTTTATTTCATTAATATTAGTGCTTTTAATACATTTAGACCTGTATTAAGTTGATTGTCTTTTTCTAAATCAGATTTTTTAATAATCTTTTCATTTTTTTCTTTTTTATCATCTTTTTTAGGTTTTTTACCATCTGCTTTATTTAATTCAACTTTAAGATGCTTTTTCAAATCAGCTTCTTTTATACTAAAGTCATTTTCAGGTTTGTGTGCAGTTTCGCCAGGATATGCAATAATATCAGGAGTGATTCCTGTAGCTTGGATAGTTCTTCCACTTGGTAAATAGTATTTAGCAATAGTAAGTTTGATTCCCTCACTTTGATCTTTTGTGATTGGAAGTACTACTTGAACAGAACCTTTACCAAATGTTTTTTGACCAATTATTACAGCTCGTTTAAAATCTTGTAAAGCTCCAGATACAATCTCACTTGCACTTGCACTTCCACCATTTACAAGTACTACCATTGGTACTTTTGTAATTGTATTTGCTTTTGTTGCATTGTGTTTCTCTTCTGCTTGTGCTCTACCTTTTTGAGATACAATAACACCTTTATCAACAAATAGATCAACTACTCCTATAGCTTGTGTTAATAATCCACCGGGATTATTTCTAAGGTCCAAAATAATACCTTTAGTATCTTTATGATCAAGTATAAATTTTTTCAAACTTTTTGTTACATTTTTATCAAAACTTGCAACTCTTAAATATAAAATCTTTTCATTTTCTATAGTTTTTGAACTTACAGATTTTACTTTTATAATATCTCTAATAATATCTATTTTAAGAGGTTTAAGCTCTTTTTTTCTTACAATTGTTAAAGTGATTTTAGTTTTTGGCTTACCTCTCATAAGTCCAACAGCTTCATCTAAAGTCATATTTAAAGTTGAAGTATTATCAATTTTTAAAATTATATCTTCAGATTTAATACCAGCTTTAAATGCAGGTGTGTCATCAATAGGAGAAATTACAGTTAATGCTCCATCTCTCATACCAACTACAATACCAAGTCCACCAAATTCACCTGCTGTTTGGATTTTCATCTCTTTGAAATATTTCGCATCCATATATGTTGAGTGAGCATCTAGTTCTTGCATTAAGCCTTTAAGTGCTTTATTTACTATCTCATTTAATTTTAAATCATCTACATAATATTTTTCTACCGTACCAATTACTTTTGTTAATTTTTGTAGGGCTTCAAGTCTACTCATTGTATCTTTATTGATATCAATAATTTGTTCTTTTGCTTGTAGTGTTATTGCAGAAAAAACAAGTAACAATATTAGTAAAATTTTTTTATTAATTTTTTGCATTACAAACCTTGTGTTTAAATTAAGGATATTATTATAGTTAAAAAATCATAAAAGTAAGATTTTATAGAAAATTTTGTATCATATCAACAATAATAAAAGAAATGAACAAAAGGTTAGTATTTTATGAGTATGAAAGATAATGTTGAATACATCAAAGATGAATTAAACAGTGAAGAGAAATTTTTAGAAAGTTTTGTAAAAGTTGAAAGATTTTATAAAAAGAATAAAATAGCAATTATTGGAATCAGTACAGTTATTGTACTTGGTCTTGGTGGATATATGGCAAATAATTATATCCAAAATAGTAATAAAATTGCTGCAAATGAAGCGTATTCAATTTTGGTACAAGATATAAATAATAAAGAAGCTTTAAATACTTTGAAACAAAAAAATCCAAAATTGGCACAAATTATTGAAGCAAAAATTGCACTTGCTCAGAATAAAGAGCCTCAAATAGATTTAAAATATTTAAAAGAGTTAAATGAGTATTCAATAGCAATAAAGAAAAATGATTTAAATAAATTAAATAGTGTAATAATGGAAAATGATTTTTTATTAAAAGAATATGCGTTATTTCAAAAAGCATTAATACAAGCACAAAATGGCAAATATACAGATTCAAAAGAGACATTAAAAATGATTCCACAATCTTCATCTGTTCAACAACTTGCAGGTTTACTGCAACATTTTTTATTAACAAAATAGATAATATAAGGATATTAATATGACAAATAGATTATTACAACTAGGTGGTTTAGTTTTAGCTTTGAGTTTATTTCAAGGTTGTTCATCAAAAAAGCATTTTGAAGTAGAAGATACTGCTGGAACTTTTGCTAATCCTAGACATGCATTATTGTATGATATTAAGTCATTTAATGCTAATAGTGCCACATTAAAAAATGGGACATTTATAACAAAAGAGGGCGTTTCTAAAATTACTTTGCCAGAAGATTTTACATTTTTAAATATGAGTTCAAGTGGAGAGGTTTTAGCTGCTAATAGTAAAAACCAATTAATGGTTGGAACAAAAAATCATATTATTGATATGGATAATATTGTAGTTGCTGCATCAAAAAAAGATAATATTATAGCAGTTATTTTTATAGATAACTCAATAGCTTTATATGATACAAATAGTTCAAAAGTTACTTATAAAGAGTATTTGTCTCCTGCATTATCAAATGATACAAAAATAGCTAATCCTGTATTTCTAAGTAATATTGTTTTAATTCCTACTTTGGATGGACAGATAAAAGTAATAGATATTGCAAATGCTAAGTTAGTTAGAAATATTGTTGTTGATACAAAAAAAGATTTTAAAAATATTACATTTTTAGATGTTATTGGTGAAAAAATGATAGCTGCAACTAAGCATAAACTAATCTCTGTTGGAGCTAAAAATTTAGGAATTGAAAATTATAATATAAGACAAATTATTGTAAAAGATGATTATATTTATATTGCTACTATTGATGGAACTATTATAAAATTAGATTCACAATTAAATGAAATAGCAAAAAGAAAATATAAGTTTGCAAAAATATATGCTTTAGTTTATACTGATGCATTATATGCTCTTGAATCTCAAGGGTATATGATTAAAATTTCACCTGATTTTAATAGTGATGAAATCTATGATTTTTCATTTAATGAAGATAGTAAAGTAATAGCTATTGGAAATAAATTATATTTTCAAGATAGATATATAGAGATTAATTAATTTTAATTTGTGAAAAATTTAACAGCATATTTTACTAAGAAGGATATCTTATTTAAACAATTAAATAAGATAGATCCAAAAGAATTAAATAGTAGAAAAAAGATTACAATTTATGATGCACTTAGTATAGATAAAAAATATTATAGTATATTTATTATTGAGGCAAAAAGTAGATTTTTAAGAAAAAATGCTACTGAATTGGAGCAGTTGTTGACAAAACTTATTGAGTATAAAGATCATAATTATAAAAAAAAGATTTTACTAATAAGTTCGCCACTATGTTCTCATGCAAAAGCTCAATTAGAACAAAATGGTTGGAGTATTTTCAGTGATTTTATGTGATATTGGAAATACAACTTTCAATTTTTTTGATACTAAAAAAAATAGTTTAAAGAAAATTTATTTAGATCAAAAATTGTTAAAAAAATATAAAGATGAAACTATATATTTTATAAGTGTAAATAAAAGTGCAACAAAAAAATTAAAAAAATACTATAAAAATTGTATTGATATAAACACTATGTTTGAATTTAATACCAAATATAAAGGTATGGGAATAGACAGACAAGTAGCTTGTGTATTGTATGATCACAGTATTATAATTGATTGTGGAAGTGCCATTACAGTTGATGTGATGAAAAATGGCAAACACAAAGGTGGATATATAATGCTTGGATTAAAAGCTAATGAGAATAGTTTTAAATCTATTTCAAAAAAGCTTAATTTTGCTTTTAATAAAGATGTT
>Ga0256837_1000481_pt1 | contig 33485 bp, 35 predicted proteins | sample 4562384metaG_FD_185976 | JGI IMG/M metagenome (GOLD analysis project Ga0256837, IMG submission 185976) | Hydrothermal vent microbial communities from Guaymas Basin, Mexico - 4561-384 | ecosystem: Environmental > Aquatic > Marine > Hydrothermal vents | place: Mexico: Guaymas Basin | collected... | reverse complement strand
AAAATAGATACAAATTCCAAATATGTTGTTTATATCTTTTATGACCTGTCTTTATAATCTCTTTTAAGTATTCTTCATTAAAAAGTCTAGCTTTTCTATTAATATCAACTATTCTTTTTAATTCACCCTCTTCTTTTAACCACTCATAAAAAGGGAGCGCAAAACCTTTTTTTCTTCTAAACACAATCTCTTTTGGAAGATACTCTTTTGCAATCTCTTTTATTATCCACTTATCACTACCTCTCACTTCTTCATCTAAACTAAAAACAAATTCTACCAAATCTCTATCCAAAAAAGGGGTCCTTGCTTCAATTGTATGAGCCATAAGCATCTTATCAACTTTCATCAATAAAACCTCCCCAACCCACACCTTCAAATCAAAATAACTAAAATCAAAACTCCTCCAACCTCTTAGAAATCTCTTATAATTAACATCATCAGCCCTCTTAATAAGTCTATTTATCTGCCTTTGAAAAAAAGTTTCATTAATCCCCCTAAAAATCTCTTCTCCTTCAAAAAATCTTCTAAATAGCTCCCACTCTTTAATATCCTCATAATGCCTTAGCATATATTTTGCCATCCATTTTCTATTTGGCACAAAACTTTCTAAAAATTCCAAATACTCTCTATACCTTCTATACCCTAAAAACAGCTCATCACTACCTTCCCCACTAAATACGACTTTTTTATTAATAATTCTCCCAAGATGAAACAGAGCAAAATAACTACTATCCCCAATAGGTTCTCCCATTCTTTCAATAACTTCCTCAAATGAACTAAAAAACTCTCTCTTACTAAGAGCAACATCAAAATTTTTAACTCCAAGATAAGAAGCTACCTTTTTAGCATATTTTCTCTCATCATAATTTTCAAACCCTTCATACCCAATGCTAAAAGTATCAACTTTTTTAAATTCACTCAAAATCCCAACTATTAAACTACTATCAACCCCTCCGCTTAATAATGCTCCAAACTCAACCCTTGGAACTCTTTTTTTAATACTTTTTATCAATCTCTCTTTAATCCCCAAAACTGCTTCTTTTTTATCAAAAATCTTTATTTCCCTTTTTATATCCCCCCATCTTTTAATCTCTCCATCAAAGTAACATCCAGCAGGAAGTTTATAAATTCCTTTATAAATAGTATTTGGAGCAAGAGATGAATTATAAGCAAAATATTCACTAAGGGCTTTTTTGTTTAGCTCCCTCTTCTCTAAAAGAGGACCAATTTCAGATGAAAAAGCATTTTTTGTAAAGTAAAGAGGCTTTTTGCCAAAAAAATCTCTAAAAAGATAAAGTTTCTTATCAAAAATAGCAATTGCAAACATTCCATCAAGACACTTAACAAAATCAACCCCCATCTTATCCCACAAATGAGCAATTACTTCTATTTCAGTTTTTGCGGGTAAATTAAATTTTCTTATAAGCTCTTTATAATTATAAATCTCACCATTAAAAACAAAAAGCTTATTACCTTTTTTTAGCGGCTGATTATTAATCTCAATATTTTCAATAGCAAGCCTGTTAAATCCAAAAACCGCTCCTTTAACCTTTTTTACATCGCTAAACTCTCTACCTCTGTGAATCATCTGTTCTAACGCACTCTTAACTCTCTTTTCATTATCTCCTAAAATTCCAAATATTGCGCACAAATTTATCCTTTTTTGATAGAATTTTACAAAAAGGAAACAGATGAAAGAAGTATTTAAATATACATTCCTCTCAGTTGCAGAAGTTAAAAAGTTTTTCATTTTAGTTGCTATTATTTCTATTTTAACATTTTTTGAAAGATTACCATTTATTGGCATTACTATCTATTTTTTAGACAAAATTATCTATTTAAGTGTAGGAGTATTTTTAGTCCATCTTGCAATGAAAAGCAAAAATGATGAAGATTTTTATAAAAATTTAAAATCAAACGAAATCTCAAACTTCTTTTTATACGGAATTCCACAAGCAATTGGAATAATTTTAGCAATTACCTTAATTATAGCTTTTTGGTTTATCTTTTTAGCACTAATTTTCAAATTTACTTCCCAATATGACTTTTTTTCAACCCAGTTTATACTATTTTTTCAAATTGCAATTATAAATTCCCCTATTACCACTAAAATCTTAGTTGGAATTTACTCAATCTATTTTATTTTTTATTCATACATCTTTCTTGGAAAATTTGGAGAAGCACTTAGTAAAGAGACTTTTAAAGATGCCTTTATTGCTCTTCTTAGCTCATTAATTGATTTTAAATTTTGGATAAAAACTTTTAATCTAAGATATATGCTTATTTATTTAGTTTGGAGTCTAATTGTAGGGAGTTTATACTTTTTTGCACTATTTTTCTATGTCTTTATCCTCTTACCTACCCTCTATCCAACCTTTATTCTCTCAAATATTATAGTATTACCGTTTTTTATAACATTTTTAACTATTCTTTACTACCTAACATTTTTTAGTGCATACTTCTCTTACAAATCAACTCTATAACCCCATTAAAAATGGGGTTTTTTTATGCTATATCCATAGCACTCTTTGGTCTCTCTTCAACAATTCTTATATCAGTTGCGACTTTTGGAAGTTCTATAACTTTTGTTCTAGTAATAACTCTTTGTGGAAGAGTAATTTCTCTCCCTCTTAGATGAATTTTTGTAGGTTTAATTGTGCTTTTATAAGTTATTTTAATTCCATAAACACTATTACCAAATCTATTTTTAAACTCCCCTGGTCCTTCTACTTTAATATCAAATGCATCAGCTGGAAAATAGATTCTTTTTGCATACTCTCTTTTTCTTTTTGGATGATAATACACAAGCCACAATACCTTAGCTCCACCTTTATACTTAACTTCTGTTGGAATATAAGTTGAAGATTTCTCTTCTTCTTTTAAAAGCTCTTCCAAAAACTTCTTAGCATCCCCTCTAAAATCCTCTTCTCCAACACTTTGATAAAATCTCTCCCACCCATTAACTTCTGCTACAATATTTGCAAGAGTTACTGAGCGTTCTTTTTCTTCATTAATTAGTTTATCAATAGCTCCTAAAAGCCCCTCATCAAAATGCTCTTTAAAACTCTCAATAAAAGGCAAGACAGATAAAATATCAACTCCCCTTTTTAACTTATCTAAACACTCAACATCCTCACAAAATACCATTGCTTTTCTAATATCACAAAACTCTCTTCTTAATTCTTCTAAAATATCCACTCCCTTACTTAAACTAAAAAGAGAATTTGTAAGTTCTTCAATAACATAACTTGGAATTGCTCTTAACTCTGCATCAATATTAATATCTTTTTTCCAAGGCTCATACTCTTTATTAAATCCTTTATATTTAGCTACATAATTTGCTGTTTTTACACTTGCTCTATTCTCTTCAATAGCAACTTTTCTAAACTCCTCAATTTTATCTTTAAATTTTTTTTGCCAAAAAGGAGAATACGTCAAAGTACAAAGATAATCACTTCTTTTTTTCAAATCTGTAAGCTCAGCCGCATCTTCTACAACTAACATTTCATCTCTTATGATGCAGTTAATTCTTCTAATATCTTCAACACTCTCAACTCTTCCATAAATGCGTCCCATAAGATCTCCTTTATCTCCTTTTTTATTAATTATATTAAAAAGATTGATATAAAGTCAAGCAAGTAAATTAACAAAAAGAAGTTAAGAAGATTTTTTTGAAGCTATCAAAAGATAGACTAAACTAACAGCTGGCACAATACTAACCCCAAAAAGAAAACTCAAAAAATCAAAAATCCCAATACTCCTAAGCCACAAAAACCCTCCAATCAAAGCTACATATCCTAAAATTCTAATGATATTAAACCCACCCTTAAACGAAAACAACAAAGCCTCATACCATTTAAGTTTTCTTCTATTATACTCATTAAGTTTCTTTTCATCAATTTCATCCTCTTCATCATACAAATCAAACTTATCTTCATACTTTTTTAAAATATCTTCCCCAACATTTCCATTTTCAAGTTGAGATTTAACCATATTTGAATATCCAATAAAACTTCCAATAACAATCAAAGAAACTGCAAAAAAGGCAATTTGAGTATTATAAAGCCAGATTTGATTATTTTCTAAAAAACAAAAAACAACAACCCCAACATCAACCGCAATTAAAACTCTAATTAAATCCAATATCATTCCCTCTCCTAAATCAAAGCTTTATAAAATTTAACTCCACCAACCCAAGTCTCTTCAATCAAATTCTCTTTTAAAAGGTCATTAAAAAGCCTTTGAGTATGCTCATCAAAAATATTTTTAATATCTGCATCTGTGAAGGGGCGTTTTTTAAGGGTTTTCAAAAGCTCCTCTTTGCTCAAAGATTCTATCCTAAAATCTATCCCTTCTCGTGTTGGAATAAAAATATTTTGATTTTCTATAAATTTTGATAACTCAAAGAGTCTTTTTATGCTAACCCCTTTTACATTATAAGCTGGGGGTCTGTCAATTGTAGAAATATCCACTCTATCTGGCTTAATCTTTTTTAAAACTTCATTTATCTTTTTAAATTCATCCTCTTTATCGTTTATTCCCTTAACGACCAAAATCTCAATAATAAGTTCTTTATTAAAAACTTTTCTAAACTCAATCATCCCATTTATAATATTTTGAATCTCTACTCCTTTTGCTGGTCTATCTATTCTTTTAAAAACCAAAGGAGTAACTGCATCAAGAGAGAGTTTTACAATATCAAGTTTTTTAAGTGCATTTTGAATTTTTGGACTATCAATTGTAGAAGAATTGCTAAGAATAAGGAGCTTTTTATTTAAAGTTTTTAATTTCTCTATTAAGCTATCCAGATAAGGATATAAAGTAGGCTCACCATTACTAGTAATTGTTAATACATCAAAATCAAATTTAAAAATAGCCTCTCTTACTTCTTCAAAAATCTCACTCACACTTGGTGGATTATCATAAAAAGTAACAGGCTTTGATGGTTCAAGCTCACAATAAACGCAATCAAAATTGCATCTTTTCTTATCAGGAGAGAGGTCAACCCCAAGGCTCATCCCAAATCGCCTTGAAGCTACCGGTCCAAAGATATATCTCAATGCCCACCCTTATGCATAAAATAAAGCGCAAGTGCTAAAAATAAAATACTTCCAGCAAGATATAACATTTCAAGTGGAGTATCAAAACTCATATGAATTACTTTTTTAAAGAAACTTACAATCAAAACCATTACAACAACTTTACCAAGCTTATCTTTCAATTCATCCAAGCTATGAATTGCTAAAATTTTATTACCAACCTCACTCTCCTCAGCATCATCAATTTGAGAGATAAAAAGTTCATAAATACCAAAAGAAAAAATTAAAAGCACAACCGCAATCAAATACAAATCAACAGCCCCAATAATTCCTCCAACTAAAATCTCATGGAAATTTTCAGGATGATAATGTGCAAAAAAGTATTTATAAGTTAACACGGCAATATGCCAAACATCAGCACTTGCAACAACAAACAAAGCCACAGCTCCAATCATCCCAAAAATAACCGCTAAAATTGAGATTAATCTTCCTCTCCAAAGAGAACTCTCAAAAATCGCTTCTAATAAACCTCTATCTTCTTTCACTTTTCTTCCTTTTTAAAAATTCTTTCCCTTCCATTTCAATCCATTTAAGTGCAATTCTAACCGCATTCGTTGCCGCTCCAACTCTTAACTGGTCAGCAACATTAAAAAAGTGCAACACATTTGGCTCAAATAAATCTTTTCTAATTCTTCCAACATAAACATAATCAGTATCAGTTGCAATAATTGGCATTGGATATTTATTATGCGCTGGGTCATCAATTACTTTAACATCAGGAAAAGCCTCTAATACCTCTCTTGCTCTATTTACATCCACTTCCTTCTCACAATATACACTAATAGCCTCACTATGACTTCTAAGGACAGGTACTCTCACACACGTTGGTGCTACTTCAATGTTTGAGTGCATAATTTTATTGGTTTCATTTACCATTTTAAGCTCTTCTCTTGTCCATCCCCCTTCCATAAATTTATCAATATGAGGAATAACATTTAAAACTATTTGCCAAGGAAAAACTTCTCTCTCTTCTACTTTTTTATCAAGCTTAAAATTAAAAATTGCCCTCATCTGCTCCATAAGCTCTTCCATTCCCTTCTTACCAGCTCCACTTACTGCTTGATAAGTTGCAACATCAACTCTTTTAATGCCAAATTCATCGTGAAGTGGTTTTAGAGAAATTACCATCTGAATTGTTGAGCAGTTTGGATTTGCAATAATTCCTTTTTTCTTCCAAAGTTTAATATCCTCAGGATTAACCTCTGGCACAACTAATGGCACATCATCATCCATTCTAAAATAACTCGTATTATCAATTACAACCGCCCCAGCCTCAACAGCACACGGCGCAAACTTTGCACTAACACTTCCCCCGGCACTAAAAAAGGCAATATCAATATCCTCCTCTTTAAACACATCACATGTAAGCTCCTTTACTTTTAAAACTTCACCCCTAAACTCAACCTCAACTCCAACGCTTCTTTTACTAGCAAGTGGCACAAGCTTTTTAACAGGAAAGTTATACTCTTCAAGTACTCTTAAAAGCTCCTCACCAACAGCACCAGTTGCTCCAACAATTGCTACATTAAACATTTACTCTCCTTTTATAAATTTTTTTCTGATGGCGTTTTAGCAATGCTTACAACCCTATCATCTTCATCAAGTTTTACAATCCTAACCCCTTGGGTATTTTTGCCAGTTTTTGAAATTGTATCAATTCCAACTCTTATCATCTTTCCTTTGCTTGTTAAAACCATCAAGTCATGATTATCCTCAACCGCCACAACACCGACTAATTTACCCGTTTTCTCAGTTAACTTCATAGCAATAACCCCTTTACCGCCCCTTTTTGTAAGGCGATAGGCTTTCGCTTCTGTGCGTTTACCAAATCCTCTCTCACTTACACTTAAAATTTCTTGATTTTCATCTTTTAAACTCAAAGCTGCAATTACTTCATCATTCTCTTTTTTAAAGCTAATTCCCTTAACCCCTCTTGCACTTCTTCCCATCTCCCTTACTTCATCAACTCTAAATCTAATTGCCATTCCCTCTTTTGTAGCGATAAAAAGATACTTATCATCTGGCTTTACAATTTTAGCAGTTACTAACTCATCCCCCTCATCAATTACAATAGCTCTAACTCCTTTGCTCCTTATATTCTTAAACTCACTTAAATTTGTTCTTTTTACAATTCCATTTTTAGTAAAAAACGCAAGAGACTTACTCTCATCAAAATCACTCGTCTTAATAATTGTCTGAATTTTCTCATCTTTATCAAGACTTATAAGATTTACAATTGCTTTACCCTTACTATTTCTACCTCCTTCTGGAATCTTATACACTTTTAACCAATGAAGCTGCCCTTTATTAGTAATAACCATTAAAGTATCGTGAGCTTTTGCGATATAAAAATCCTCAATAAAATCATCCTCATAAACGCTAAGTGCCTTTTTGCCTTTTCCACCTCTGTTTTGTCTCTCATAAGTTTTAAGAGGTACTCTTTTTACATATCCTTTATGAGTAATAGTTACAACCATATCCTCATTTGGAATCAAATCCTCAATTTCAATCTCATCTTCATCTTCCACGATTTTTGTAAGGCGTTTAGTTGGAAATTTCTTTTTAAGCTCCAAAAATTCACTTTTAATAACTTCATCCAATACACTCTCTTCTTTTAAAATAGATTCTAAATATGTAATTTTTTCTAAAATCTCATCATACTCTTTTTTAAGCTTCTCAACCTCCAAAGAAGTCAAACGACTAAGCTTCATATCCAAAATTGCATCTGCTTGCAAAGGAACTAACTTAAATCTTAAAATCAAATTCTCTTTTGCCTCTTTCGTAGATGAACTTTGTTTAATAATCTCAACCACTTCATCAATATTTGCCAAAGCAATCAAAAGCCCTTCAAGAATAGTAGCTCTTTTTTTAGCATTTTGAAGCTCAAAAAGCGTCCTTCTTATTACAACGCTTTTTCTAAATTTTAAAAATGTCTCTAACACATCCAAAAGATTAAAAAGTTTTGGTTCTTTATCTAAAATTGCAAGCATGTTAACTGAAAAAGTAATTTGCATTGGAGTATGCTTGAAGAGATTATTTAAAATAATCTCACTCATTACATCTTTTTTAAGTTCAATTACAACTCTAATTCCTTCCCTATCACTCTCATCTCTTATTTCACTAATCCCATCAATAATCTTATTTTTTACAAGCTCGCTAATTTTTTCAATAAGTTTAGCTTTATTAACTTGATAAGGAATTTCATCAATTACAATAATTTCTCTATTACCCTTTTTCTCAATATGATAAAGAGCTCTAACCTTAATAGAACCTCTTCCACTCTGATAAGCTGATACAATTCCATTTTTTCCAAGAATTACCCCACCAGTTGGAAAATCTGGACCTTTTATAAACTCTAAAATATCATTTAAAGTATACTCTTTATTCTCAACCATAAAAATCAAAGCGTCCAAAACTTCGTCTAAATTGTGAGGTGGGATATTTGTAGCCATTCCAACGGCAATCCCACTACTTCCATTAATCAAAAGATTTGGAAACCTTGCTGGTAAAACAACTGGTTCTTTTTCACTTCCATCATAATTTGGCACAAAATCAACCGTATCCTTATCAATATCCTTTAAAAGCTCTTCTGCTATTTTTGTAAGCCTAGCTTCCGTATAACGCATAGCAGCAGCGTTATCTCCATCAATACTCCCAAAATTCCCTTGTCCATCAATCAAAGGCATTCTCATAGAAAACGGCTGAGCCATCCTAACTAACGCATCATAAACGGCACTATCTCCGTGAGGATGATACTTACCAATCACATCCCCAACAATCCTTGCACTCTTTTTATAAGGAGAAGTTGAAGTTATTCCCATTTTATACATTGCATACAAAATTCTACGATGAACTGGCTTTAACCCATCCCTAACATCTGGCAAAGCTCTTCCTACAATAACACTCATTGAATACTCTAAATAACTCTCAGCCAGCTTATCTTCAATCCTAACGCGAATAACCTGCATTAACACCCTTTTTTTTTATGATTATACCAAACTCTTATCACTCAAAACAACCGAAAATAAAACATTAACATTATGCTTTTTTAAAACCTCTTTTGCACAAGTAATTGTTAGACCCGTTGTTTTTACATCATCTACTAAAATTGCATCAATTCCGCTTTTTCCATTGTAGATAAACTCCCTTGGATGATTTTTTCTAAATTCAAGAGACTTTCCTGCATATCTTACATTACTTTTATCTATCAAAGAAGAATAAAGAGGAGTTAAATAAGATGTTTTAAGAGCCTTTGCTAAAATTGCGGTATGAGAATAGCCAACCTCTCTTTTACTCTCAATTGGAATAACAAATGCCTTAAATTTAAACTCTTTGGCAAACTTAGCAAAAGGCTTTGAGAGATATTTAAAAACAATGCTACCGTTTTTTTGATACTTAAATTTAAGTAAAAACTCAATATCATCATATCTATAAAAACTAACTACATCATCTTTTTTATAAAAATTAACCTCAATATCGCACTCTTTACATAAAATATCAAAGCTCAATTTGCCACATTTTAAACACCTAAAAATCATCTTCGTCTTTTGGCTTATGCTTAAAAAGAAGATACAAAGCAATAATTGAGCCAATCGAAAAAACAAAAGTTCCCACAAAAAATAACTTATTATTTCCAGCAGCACTTCCTCCCATAATCATACCAACTCCAATAAACATTAAAAAAGCCGCACTAACTCCTACTATTTCTCCTTTTGTAAGCTTTCTCTCTTCCATAAATTCTCCTTATAGTTATAATATAAAACATCCTCTCCACTCTCACACTTTGTAATTGAGATATAATCTTTTGAATTATAAAAAATCGTATCTTGGTCAAACATCCTACCAAGTCTTAAAGCTTCTTGCTTTGAAATATCATAAATAATAAACCCTTGCTCACTATAATCAAAAAGCTCCCCAATACTTGTCATATACTCATATTTTAAAGATTTTATCACCCCTTCTAATTCCGTATTTCTTATAAAGTTTAAAAAGTCATTAAGTATCAAATCTTTTGGATTGTGAGCTGTTATAATAGCAAAAGAACGCTTTAAAATACCTTTTCTTTTTGGCACAAATTGAAAACTAATCCACTCCCTCCCCCACGGAGTATTAATTAAAAATTTCGTATATCTTAAATAATCCTTATACTTTTTCTTAAAATCCAAAACTACATCCCCACCAACAAGCAATGCATCTTCTGCTTCATCATAAACGCAATTCCCTTTATAATCACCAATTCCAATAACCTCAAATTTCATATCTCTCCTTTTTTGATATAATTTTGCAAAAAGGTTAAAAATGAGAAAAATCCTAGCATTTTTAATGCTACTATTTTTAGGATGCTCCGTAAAAGATTCACTTGGTCCAGCCTTTAAGCACGACCCACTATATGAAAAAGCTCTTGCTCACACTAAACGATGCCAAATACTAAATTCTCTTGAAACAAAAGCTATAATAGATGCAACTTATCTAAATCCTCTTTACAAACAATTTAAAACCCCAACATTTTTAGTAGGCGTTTATAATGAATTTAATAATACCATAAATAATGTAGAATTTAACTTAACAATCAATAACCAACCAATTGAAATAAACTCATCAATACCAGAATTTGTACTTTATAAAGAGTTCCCATTTTATAACAGCTGGATGAATTACTACTTAGTAAGAGTAAAATCAAAACCCCCGTTTAAAATTATCTACCACTCAAAACACTGGGGAGAGTGTGAGCTACTTTTGAAGTAGCTTATGAAGAGTTATAGGAGATGAGAAAATCTCTGAATAGATTACAAAATTTCTCAAAACCCTCTTCCCATACTCCCTTGTCTCATCATACCTAATTTTTTCCATACTCAAAAAAGGCTCAAACTCTCCTTTGTATTTAAAATAAGGAAGCACTTTTCTTTTTACAAACCCAACCCCTGCATTATAAGCATAAGCAACCATTAAAGGGTCTTTTAATACTCTAAAAAGCATCTTTTGATGTCTGGCTGAGAGTTTTACATTCTCACTATAATCAAACTGCCCAAAAACATCCCCTCCCATACTCCTTACCAAAAATGGCATCATTTGCATAGCCCCAAGTGCATAACTTGGGCTTACACTTGCTGGGATGAATTTACTCTCCTGTCTTGCAATTGCATACACAAACGCTCTAAAAGTAACGTTTTTATCTTCATACATTTTTGGAGTAATAAATATGTTTTTAGAATAGCGGTATAATCTATCTAAAACCAAAGCTTTTAAAGCCTCGCTTTTATAGCTATCAACCTCTTTTGCAAGGACTTTTAATTTCCCTTTCTTTAACCTTGAATAAAACTTCAAAACGCTCCAAGGATTTGTTTGGTCATATTTTGGATTTTTAATATCTTTTTTGATAATTTTATTTACGATTTTAAACTTTTTCCCAGCTTCTTCATATGCATAAAGGGTATAAAAAGTAGCCCTTTTATATTTAAGGAGTCTGTTTAAATACTTTTTATCCTTGCTAAGCAGCCAAAGCCAAAAGTATTCTCTATCTTTTTTATGCTTAAAAGATTTCAAAATTTCAAAAGCCCTCTTATAATCCTTAAAATTCATCTCATTGAGAAAAAGCCACCACTTAGTTTTATCGCTAAAAATTTTATAATCAAGCTTTCTAAGAGATGCTTGAAGCTTTGGAAGGGGACGGAGCACAATATTTTTAACAAATCCCAAAAACCCCCTCCCATAAAAAAGGCTAAAATCATTAACCCTCTGGTCAATAACCCTGTATGGATATTTACGTATAAACTGATAAGCCACTTTTCTATCTTTAAAAATCAAATCATACCTTTTATTCAAAAAGATATAAACAATCTTTCTCTCAATACTTTTTGGTAAAGAGTTATAAATTCTTTTTAGCTCTTTTTTTGAAAGTTTTGAGAGTGAGTATAAAGAAAGACCATTTTCTAAGATACAAGCAACCGGGATTTTACCAACATCCTTTGGAGATGGATTTATGCACCTGTATATCTCTTTATAAAAATCAAACTTTGATAAAATTTTTTGGTGCAAAAGCCTTTTTTTATAAAGTCCCCTATAAGCTTTAAAAACAAGGGCTGGATTTTTGGTTCTTTTCATATATTCAGTCAAATAAAAATCCCTAACATAACTTTTTGGTTTTGTTAAAAGAAAACTCAAATCCAAATCCTTAGCAATCAAAAAAAGAGGAAAAAAAAGAATAAAAAACCTCAACTTTTAACCTTGATAGAGAGCTAAGATTATATTGTGAATTAAGATATTAATAAGCTCAATCCCCAAAAGCACAATAATAGGAGCAATATCAATCCCTCCAAAATTGGTTGGAATATATCTTCTTATAAAAGCATAAACTGGCTCAGTAACCGCAAACAAAAACCTAACAATTGGATTATAAGGGTTTGGCTGAACCCATGTAATCAGTGCTGCTATAATAATAACCCAGCTATAAATATTTAAAATCAGACTAATAAATTGCAAAATAGAAATTAAAATCACATTCATTATCTACCCTTTATCACTTCTTTTAAATACGGCTTCATAGTTTTATATAAATCTTTAATTTCAGCTCCATGCTTTTGATTTATAAGAAGCTCACGAAGAGGCATAAAAAATCTCTTGCCTTTTAAACTGGTATTTTTCATAACCCTTTTTTTAAACTCATCATACTCTTCTTCAAGCTCATTTTCTAAAATCTCTTTTTTTAAAATCTCTCTTTCTTTTTTAAACTCATCATCCTCTGCCCTCTTAAAAACAGCATCAAATTTTTCTTTAATCTCTTTTAAAGTCACACTCTCATCCCTAAAAATCCTAAGAAGCTCCTCATACCTCTTATCATATCCAAGATATTTTGAGATATTCTTAATTCTTTTCATATGCTCCTTATTCAAAAATTTCAGCTTTTCAATATCAAACTTTGCCGGAGCTTTTGAAATCTTTTTCAAATCAAAAAACTCTATCGCTTCATCAAGCGTAAAAACCTCTCTCTCAAAGCTGTTCCCAAGCAAAATAAGATAGTTTATTATCGCCTCTGGCATAAAACCTTCTTCCAAAAGCCACTTAACAGATGCGTGATTTTCCCTTTTTGAGAGTTTTTTACCCTTTTCATTTAAAATAATTGGCAAATGCGCATACTTTATCTCTTTATCATATCCAAGTGAATTTCTTATGTGAATCTGTTTTGGGGTATTGCTTAGATGATCTTCCCCTCTTATTACCAATGAGATATCATAAAGCATATCATCAATTGCACACGCAAAATTGTATGTAGGCACTCCATTGCTTCTTAAAATTACAAAACTATCAACTTCAAAAGGCGAAAATTTAAAATCCCCCTTTATCTCATCGCTAAATTCAATATCACTCTTTGGTTTTTTAATCCTAATAACAAAAGGAACTTTTGCTTCAAGCTTCTCTTCTACTTCTTTTAACGATAAATTCGCACACTTTCCTGAATATCTATATGGTCTTTTCTCTTCTTTTGCCTTTTCTCTCTCTTTTTTTATCTCTTCTTCATCACAAAAACACAAAAAAGCCTTTTTAGTATCCAAAAGCCTCTTTGCAAGCTGCTGGTGTATGTGAATATTGGCTGATTGATAAACAACACTATCTGGCTTTAATCCAAACAACTCCAAAAGCACCAAAATCTCTTTATCTTTTCCCTCAATATTTCTTTCTTTATCTGTATCTTCAATTCTTACTAAAAACTTCTCACCTTTTTGCTTAGCAACGATATAATTAAAAATCGCAACCCTTAAATTTCCAATATGCATATCACCCGTTGGCGATGGAGCAAATCTTAACATATATATCCTTTTTATGAAATTTTATCTAAAAAAGCAACAATAGATTTAAAAAACGAAGCTTCATTTTCTTTTAGATTATCTACCAAAAAAGGCTTTTTTAAAAGATATTTGTTACTCACTTCCAAAAACTCATCCTCTTCATCCAAATATACCTCAATCTCATATCCAAGCACAATATCCCCGCTCATCAATCCATAATCTATACTAAAATTCTCAAACTCCCAAAACATTTTATCAAAGTCCCAATGCAAAAAAACTAAAACCTCAGCCCCCTCTTCTAAAAAAGGCTTTTTATCTAAAATATTATATTTTAAATACTTAGTCTTAATCTTTGAAGAAAAAGGCTCCTCCCTATCTAAACGATGCTCCCTTGCATAAGAGACAAATTCTTTAAAAAAACTCTTGTAAGTTTTATAAAGATTTTTATCCAAAGTTGAATAAAAGTTTTTATTACTAATTTTAAAATGAAACTCTTCTAAAAAAGAGATAAAAGGCTTATACCTTTGATATAAAGCAAAATCCATCTTTTATCCTAAAAAGGCTTAAATACACTAAGTCCAAGCATTATCATAAAAGAAGCGTAACTAAACCAGTAAAGCCACTCATAAGTCTTAGAAGAGAAAAACTTATCTTTAAACATCATCACAAAAAGAGCTAAATTCTCAATCATCAAAAGAATATCAAAACTTAACTTTGTATGAAGCCATTTTCCACTTTTTGCAACTGCTGGATTTAACAAAATCATCTTAGTTCCGATAAAAAGCACAATAAACATCAAAATTAAAGACAAATATCCAAACAAATACCTATCGCTTAGCCTGTTTTGGAGAGATTTAATAAATTGAAGTAAAAAAATAGCCCAGCTAACAACTACTAATAAATGAAGTCCATAAAGATAATAAATCATTTCATCCCTTTTTTAAGGGAATTATAGCAAAGAAGGGATTATTTAGAATCCCTTGCTACCTCTTTGCCGTTTACTTTTACAATAATATGATTTTCATCTACGTCAAATTCTACTTTATCACCTTCTTTAACTTTGCCTTCTAAGATAAGTTCAGCTAACTTATCCTCTACAATCTCAGCCAACGCTCTTTTTAGAGGTCTTGCACCAAAGATTGGGTCAAATCCAACTTCTGCGATAAAATCTTTTGCCCTGTCTGTAAGTTCAAGCTCAATATCTCTTTCTTGCAGTCTTTCTTTAATTTTTCTAAGCAAGATATCAACAATTTGTTTAACTTGTTCTTTTCCTAGTGGATTAAATACCACCACTTCATCAAGTCTATTTAGAAATTCTGGTTTCATTCTTCTTTTAAGTTCTGCCCATACAGCTTCTTTTCTTGCTTTTTCGTCTTTAATCTCTTGAATAATATCACTTGCGATATTACTTGTTAAGATAATAATTGTGTTTTTAAAATCAACCGTTACCCCTTTATTATCTGTAAGTCTTCCATCATCAAGCACTTGAAGTAAGATATTAAATACATCCGGATGAGCTTTTTCAATCTCATCAAACAAAATTACACTATAAGGTCTTCTTCTTACAGCTTCTGTAAGTTGTCCACCTTCTTCATATCCAACATATCCAGGTGCTGCACCAATAAGTTTAGATACACTAATTTTATCCATATATTCACTCATATCAAATCTAATCAGAGCTTTTTCATCATCAAATAAAAACTTAGCCAATGTTTTTGCAGTCTCAGTTTTACCAACCCCTGTTGGACCTAAGAACATAAAACTACCAATTGGTCTGTTTGGATCACCAAGTCCTGCTTTATTTCTCTTAATCGCTCTTGCAACTGCTTTAATTGCTTCATCTTGTCCCACAACATTCTTTTTAAGTTCATCTTCAATATGTAAGATTTTTTCAAGTTCGCTTTTTAGCATTTTAGATACAGGAATTCCTGTCCATTTGCTAACAACATTAGCAACAGCCTCTTCATCAACTGCACTTTTTAGAAGAGTCCCTTCTTTTTGCATCTCTTCCCATTTTTTTTCAAGCTCTTCAAGTTTTTTCTTAAGTTCTACTATTTTTCCATATTCAATTTCAGCCGCTTTATGGAAATCCCCCTCTCTTTTTGCAATTTCAGCTTCATTTTTTAGTTTTTCAATTTGCTCTTTAATTTCAGCTATTGCTTTAAGGACTCTTTTTTCTTCTTCATATTTAGCTTCAAGCTGTCTTTTTTTCTCTTCTAAATCAGCAAGTTGTTTTTCAATCTCTTCAAGTCTTTTTTTAGCTTTTTCGCTCTTAGCACCTTCCATCTCAATTGCTTGTTTTTCAACCATTAACTGTTCAATTTCTCTTTTAATTTTTGCAAGCTCAAACGGTTCACTTTCAATTTGCATTCTAATTTCAGCCGCAGCTTCATCAATTGCGTCAATTGCTTTATCTGGCAGGAATCTATCAGTGATATATCTATCAGTTAATTTTGCTGCTGCTACAAGTGCTTCATCAAGAATTTTTACTTTATGGTGCGCTTCAAGTCTATCTTTTAGCCCTCTTAAAATTCTAATTGCTTCATTTACGCTTGGCTCATCAACTCTAACTGGTTGAAATCTTCTTTGAAGTGCCGCATCTTTTTCAAAATATTTTCTATATTCTTTTAAAGTTGTCGCACCAATAGTCCTAAGCTCTCCTCTTGCAAGTGCTGGTTTTAGTATGTTTGCCGCATCCATGCTACCTTCACTAGCACCCGCACCAACGATTGTGTGAATTTCGTCAATAAATAGAATAATATTTGGATTTTGTTTTACCTCATCAACAACGGCTTTGAGTCTATCTTCAAATTCACCTCTATATTTAGCACCAGCAATAAGTGCTGTCATATCAAGTGCTATAATTCTTTTGTTTTGTAATGAAGTTGGAACCTCTTTTTTAACTATTCTTTGAGCCAAACCTTCTACAAGTGCAGTCTTACCAACACCAGGCTCACCAAGTAAAATAGGATTGTTTTTTGTTTTTCTAATAAGAATTTGAGTCATTCTGTTAATCTCTTCATCTCTTCCAATTACTGGGTCAAGCTCACCGCGTCTAGCTTTCTCAGTTAAATCAATTCCGTATTTATTAAGCGCATCAAGATTTTCATCAGCACTTTTGCTTTCAATCTTTTTATCCCCTCTTATTGCTTCAAGAGTCTTTTTAAGCTCCATTAAATCAACATATTTACCAAGAACGTCTTTAAATCTATCAAGATTTGCAATAAGCCAAGTATCAACTGCAATATACTTATCTCCCATTTTTGTAGCAAGAGCTTCTGCTTTATGCAAACTATCAATTAATTCTCTTCCGATTCTAATAGATTCTTTTGTAATGTTATCTACTTTTGGAAGTCTATCAACTGCACTTTTTACTTCAAGTTCAATTGCAACCTTATCAACCCCCATTTTATTTAGGGCTTGATTAAGCACGGTGTTTGTGTTTGTTAAAAGCCCCCATAATACATGCAATGGATGTACTTCTGGGTTTTTATTGTGAAGTGCTAAGCTAAGCCCAGATTCAATTGCTTCCATCATCTGATTGGTCAATTTTTCAAATAATTTTTCCATTATTCGCCTCCTTAAAAATTTTATTATTGTTATTATACAAGTTTAGTCAGTTTATGTCAAGGTTTTTAAAGCATTTTTTTTTAATTTTATTAAATCAAAACCATCCAACTTGATTTTTTAAACAAATTAAAATAGAATTTCGCTAAATTACAAAATTAAGGATTTATATGAAAAGACTTTTAACTGCAACTATACTTGCAGCATCGCTATATGCTTCACCAATGGATAATCAAAATTTAAAAGCATTAGAAAAATTTGTTGAAGTATTAGCTATAATCAAAAAATATTATGTAAAAGAGTTAAACACAACCTCTCTTGTAAATAAAGCAATAAAAGGTCTTTTACCAAATCTTGATGCTCATTCAAGCTACCTTGATAAAAAAGCTTACAAAGAGTTAAAAATTGATACATCAGGAGAATTTGGAGGACTTGGAATTGTTGTTGGAATGAGAAATGGGGTTTTGACAATAATCTCTCCAATTGATGATACCCCAGCTTATCGTGCAGGATTAAAGGCTGGCGATATTATCTTAAAAATTAATGATAAAGCAACTCTTGATATGAGTTTAGAAGAAGCGGTTAATTTAATGAGGGGTAAACCTGGAACAAAAATTACTCTTACAATTGTTAGAAAAGGACAAAAACCTTTTAAAGTAACCATTACAAGAGCAATAATTAAAGTAAAATCGGTAAAAGCCCAAAATTTAGAAAATTTCCCTCAAATAAAATATATAAGAATTAGCAAATTTGATAAAAATGTAGTAAAAAATCTCAAAAAAGCTATAATCCAAGCAAAAAAAGAAGGAAAAAAAGGAATAATTATTGATTTAAGAAATAATCCAGGAGGACTTTTAAATCAAGCAATAGGCACTCTTGATATGTTTATAGACAAAGGAGTCTTACTCTCAGAAAAAGGAAGAGTAAAAAGAGAAAACGAAACCTTTTATGCTCATAAAAAAGGAACTTTTAAAAATATCCCAATAGTTGTTTTAGTAAATGGAGGAAGTGCAAGTGCAAGCGAAATTGTAGCAGGAGGACTTCAAGACCATAAACGAGCCGTAATTGTTGGTGAGAAAACTTTTGGAAAGGGAAGTGTGCAAGCAATTTTGCCAATTCCTGGATATCCACAAGAAGCTCTAAGATTAACTATTGCAAAATACTACTTACCAAGTGGACGCACAATTCAAGCAAAAGGGGTAACTCCTGATATTATTATCCACCCAGCAAAAATTCAAAAAGAAGAAAATAAAGTTGAGATAAAAGAGGCTAACTTAAAAGCTCACTTAAAAGCGGAACTTGATAAATTAAACTCTAAAAAAGAGAAAAAAGATAAAAACATTAAAAAAATAGACAATGACTTACAACTCTTAACCGGAGCAAATATCCTAAAAGCTTTAATTATTGAAAAACAATTAAAAGGAGAATAAATGGAACTCTTATACGAAGGTAAAGCAAAGAAAATCTATAAAACTGATAATCCAAACGAAGTAATTTGCGAGTTTAAAGATAGCCTAACGGCATTTAACGGAGAAAAGGTAGATAAAGAGAGTGGTAAAGGTGAGCTAAATTGTGAGATTACTACTTTGATTTTCCAAGCACTTGAAAAAGAGGGAATTCCAACTCACTTAATCAAACAAATTGACAAAAACAAACAGCTTGTAAAAAAAGTAGACATTATCCCAATTGAAGTTGTAGTAAGAAACATCGCAGCTGGAAGTCTTTGTAAAAGACTTGGATTAAAAGAAGGAGAAAAATTAAAATTCCCAATTGTTGAATTTTATTATAAAAACGATGAGCTAAACGACCCGTTAATTAATGATGACCATGCTATGATTTTAAATTTAGTAGATAATAAAAAAGAACTTGAAACACTAAGAGAATACGGAAGAAAAGTTAATGAATTTTTAATAAATTTTTTTGACAAAGTAGGATTAATTTTAGTAGACTTTAAAATTGAATTTGGAAAAGATAAAGATGGAAATATTATCCTAGCAGATGAAATTACACCTGATAGTTGTAGACTTTGGGATAAAAAAACTGGCAAAAAGATGGATAAAGACTTATTTAGATTTAATCTTGGAGATATCAAAGAAGCTTACAAAGAAGTATTAAAAAGATTAAAGGATGCAAAATGAAAGTAGCGGTAAATATCCATTTAAAAAAAGGCGTTCTTGACCCACAAGGAAAAGCAGTATTAAACGCCCTAAATTCTCTTGGATTTGATGAAGTTAAAGATGTAAGAGTTGGAAAGCAAATTTTAATTGATATTGATACTAATAATAAAGAAGAAGCTATTAAAAAAGCTAAAAAGATGGCAGATGAACTTTTAGCAAACCCAGTTATTGAAAATTATGAAATAGAGGTAAAAGAATGAGAGTTGGAGTTGTAGTATTTCCTGGGACAAATTGTGATAGAGATACAAAATGGGCTTTTGAAAAAATTGGAGCAAAAGCTGATTTTATATGGCATAGCGAAAAAGAACTTAAAAATTACGACTTAGTAGTTTTGCCTGGTGGATTTAGTTATGGGGATTATTTAAGAAGCGGAGCAATTGCAAGATTTTCCCCTATTATGGAAGCTATAAGGGAATATGCAAAAAAAGGTGGATATGTCCTTGGAATATGCAACGGATTTCAGATTTTGCTTGAATCTCACTTGCTCCCAGGAGCAATGACAAGAAATGAAGGACTTCACTTTATCTCAAAATTCCACCACTTAAAAGTTATTGATAATAACAACAAATTTTTACAAAACTTTAACATAGGAGATATTATAAACATTCCAATAGCACACGCTGAGGGGAATTATAAAGTAGATGAAGATACTCTTAAAAGAATGTATGATAATGGACAAGTGTTACTTAAATATTGCGATAAAAATGGAGAAGAGTTAAATCCAAACGGAAGCATTGATAGCATTGCTGGAATTTGTAACGAAAATAAAAATGTCTTTGGACTTATGCCACATCCAGAAAGAGCAATGGAAGAGATGCTTGGAGGAATTGATGGAATAAAAATGCTTGAAGGTTTTCTTAAATGAAAAAGATAGTGCTATTGATTTTAGCCTCAATCTTTGCATTTGCTTATAAAATTGACGCTTACAAATGGCAAAAGGGGGATAGGTTTTATCTTTTCTTACAACAAAACTCTTTGCCAATTAGTATCTATTATAATTTACCAAACGAAATTAAAAGGAAAGTAAGAAACATTCAACCAGGAAGTACAATTTTCCTTTTAAAGGATAACAATAAAATAAAACAAGCCCTATTCCCAATTGACGCAAACAATCAACTCCAAATTATCAAAAAAGACAATAAATACACAACTCGTATTGTGCCAATTTTTTATGATGTAAAACAAAAAGAGGCTAAAATCACAATTGATAACTTTTTAAGTTATGATATTTACAAAGCAACTCACCTAAGAAGTCTTGCGGCAAAGATTTCTGATATTTTTGGAGATAAAATTAATTTTAGAACACTCCCAAAAGGCTCTACTTTATCCGTTTTGTATCAAACAAAGAGTAGATATGGAAAAGTTAAAGATGTAAAAGTATTATTTGCTTCATTTGAAATAAAAGGAAAAGTTTACAATGCATTTTTAAATCCATACGATGGCAGATATTATGACGAAAATGGAAGAAGTTTAAAGGGAATGTTTTTAGCAGCTCCTCTTAGATATAGAAAAATCTCTTCATACTTTGGGAGGAGATTTCATCCAATCTTACATAAATGGAGAATGCACGATGGAATTGATTATGTAAACAGAGTAGGAACTCCTATCCATTCAGTCGCTGATGGAATTGTAATTTATAAAGGATGGCTTGGAGGGTATGGAAAAACTATAAAAATTAGACACAAAAACGGATATATTACTTTATATGGACACCTCCGCTCTTGGCCAAGGAGAATTTATGTAGGAAAAAGAGTTCGCCAAGGAGACGTTATTGGATATCTTGGAAATACTGGACTATCAACAGGACCTCATCTTCACTTTGGAGTAATGAGATATGGAAGATGGATAAATCCTTTAAAAATAAAACGCTCTGCAAAAACAAAGCTTTATGGTAGGGCTAAAAAAAGATTCTTAGCTTACATTCAAAAATTTATAAAAGAGAACAATATAGCACTAAAATGAGATACTTAATTTTATTTCTTCCTTTTTTTCTTTTTGCAATTGAGCCAATTGTTAAATTTGAAAATATAAAGCCTTATTACTACCCAAAAGAAAAAGTTTCAATTAAACTAAAAATAGTCCTCCCAATTAAAGAGAAGATAAAAATTATTCCGCCTAAAAAAATTGAATACTCAATTTATAAAAAGTCTCCATTTGTCTATTACATGGACTTAAACTTTTCAGCATCAAAAGATATAGGAGACTTAGTAATTTTTGGAACAAAAATTTATGCGGATATAAATCTCTCAAAAAAAATCAACATAATAGAATTTACTCCACCTAAAAACTACTCAAACATAGTAGCAAATTCTCTTAAAATAACAAATGTCATAACATCAAACTACAACAAAAACTACAATCTTGTAAACTTTAACATTGAATGCAAAGGATGTGATATAAGAAATTTCAGCTTAGGATTAAAAGATGAAAAGCTAACTCCCATCACAAACACCCAAGCATCTTACATAGGCTTAGTTCCAAAAAATAAAACATCTCTTACAATCTATTATTTTAGCTTACCAAAGCAAAAGTTTCAAAAAATTTCAATCCCTCTAAACACAAAAGAAGAGATAATAAGCACTCAAATTCAGATAAATCCAGAAGATAAATCAATCTTTACTCCAATTAACATCTTATTAATCGCAACCATAATTTTTCTAACTTTTATTTTCGTTTTAAGTAGGCTCTATATTTTGTTAATTATTCCTTTTATTTTATTTATTTTCTTTATATATTTAATTTTTCCAAAAGGAAGTATGCTTTTACAAAAAGGAACAAAAGTCCAAATCTTACCAACTCCACAATCCACAATTATTTACATAACAAAAAAAGAACAAAAAGCCCTTGTGCTTGATAGAAGAAAAAATTACACAAAAATAAAAATTGACAATAAGATAGGATGGATAAAAAATGATTGATACAATTATCTCTTATATAAAAGCTGCAATTGGAGGCGCATCAATACTAATAGCATCTTTTCTTTGCTGGATAGATCCAAAAAGAGAGTTAAAGTATAGAAAATGGACTTCAAGAGTGCTAACAAATTTAATTGCAAAAGAGATTATTATAGAAGGGCAACTTGATAAAGAAGCAAATTTATTAATTGGAAATCATACTCACAACTTAGACATTGCTTTAATGGAAACTATTATTGACGAAAAAATTATTTGGATAGCAAAAAAAGAGCTTGGAGAGATGCCACTTATTAAGTATATGTTAGTAAACACTGATATGATTTTAGTAGATCGCTCAAACAAACGCTCAGTAATTACAATGATTAAAGAAGTTAAAAAAAGAGTAGAAAAAGGATTAAAAATAGTAGTCTTCCCAGAAGGAACCCGCAATAAAGATAATCCTACAAAAATGAAAGAGTGGAAAAGCGGACCAAAAGCATTGGCTGAGAAGCTAAACTTAAAAGTGCAACCATTTGTAATTATTAACTTACCATTTGCTTTTAAAAAGCCTTTTAAAATTGAAAAACAGAAAATAAAAGTAATTTTTTTAGATAGTTTTTACCCAAATGAAAAAGATTGGTATGAAAAAACAAAAGCTAAAATGCAAGAAATTTTAGATAAAGAGTATAAGGAGAAAAAATGAAATTTGATACATACTTAGCAATTGGAATTGGAGGTTTTATAGGAGCAATTCTTAGGGCATATATAGCAGGCTTTGTAAATCATACTATAAAACATTCAATCCCATTTGGAACTCTTGCAGTTAATTTAATAGGAAGCTTTACCCTTGGAGTTTTAATTGGACTTATTCAAACAAATATAATAACAAATCCTCACTTAAAATCACTCTTAACAACTGGTATGATGGGGGCACTGACTACATTTTCAACATTTGCAATTGAAAACTTTTTTTTAATCCAAAACGGATTAATTGTTGAGAGTTTAATCTATATTGCATTAAATGTAATTGGAAGCATCATCTTAGCCGGAGCTGGATTTAAACTAATTCAAGCAATTTATAGCTGAGTCTAAGTGTGTTTGAAAAAAAATCATAACTACTCTTTTGTGAATTTTGTGAATAAATTCTATTTAGATAAAGCTTATTCTAATGAAAACAAAATACTATTTTCTCTTTCTCTTCTAAAATAGTTATTGCTGATGCTTTATATCCTACAACAAAATTTGCTAAATATCTTTTAGACAAAAAATTTAAAAACTTCTACTCCTTAACTTTGCTACTCTTTTAGCTATTCTTTTTATTAGTTTTTGCTTTTTTCAAACACATTCAAAAACTCTTGACATAGGTGATAAAATTACTTATAATTTCACGCACACAAGGGGATGAGAGACCCGTTAGCTCAGTCGGTAGAGCATCTGCCTTTTAAGCAGAGGGCCGCTGGTTCGAATCCAGCACGGGTCACCATTGAGTCCCCATCGTCTAGTGGTCTAGGATACCGCCCTTTCACGGCGGCGACACGGGTTCGAATCCCGTTGGGGACGCCACTACTTAGGTTCTAATCTATGCATAATTTTATTCCATTTCTCTACATCAATAAAATACCATTTCTTACGAACTTGCTTAGGTAATTTTCTATCCCATTTATAGTGTCTGCAATATTTAGAAGGCATTATAATACAAACTCCCTTTTTAACACTTTTAAGCAATATCTTGTTGAATAAAAGATAATGATTTTTTCTGCTTCTTTGAATAATAGAAAAAAGAGCTTTTATATCATTGTGAGTGCTTATTTTTTTATACTTCTCTAACCTATCAATATCATCAACTTCCTCTTTAATAGAAACTTTAATAGCTTCTAAAAAACTCTTGCTACCTTTATCGATTATAAATTTAAACTCTTTTTTAAACGAATCTGGAAACTTCCCAAAAGTATCATCACTCTTAAATGGAATTTTATAGTGTTTTATTACTTTTTTAATCATTTGCATATGAATAATCTCACTTTTCATCAATCGCTCAAAATGGCCACTAAATAGATAAATCACTTTAAAATAATAGTAAGCATCTCTTAAAACTTTTGAAGTGTAATATTCCCTAAAAAGAGCTTGCTTCTCTTGAAGAGTAAGTCCTTTGGCAAATAAAGTTCCAACAATAATCCCAAAAATTAACAACTTTTTCATACTACCCTCTATTTTTTACAAAATTTTAACACAAATTAAATATCAACTCACTCAAAACTCTAAAAATTTGACAAAAGTTCTTTTTTTTTATACTTTGGCACTTTTCTTACAAAATAAGTCCACGCTTTATATTTTTTACCATCTATTTTTATGCAAATTTTTTTTCGGTAATAATAGTGTGGAGCTTCTTCAACTCTATCTAAAAGTTTTAAAAGGCAAGAAGAGACTTTATAAGCTTCTCCTTTTATATAATATCCTTGATTTTTTCTCTCTATTAAATAAGGATACCACTTTGATTTGCTCAAAATCATAGGATACTTATCACAAGTTATAGCCTCTCCCAAAAATTTCGCCCTTTTTAAATAGTAATTAAGTTTTTTGCCTCTTTTCAAACTTCCATAAACAAATATTATCATTTGCAGTTATAAAAAATACCAAGCATTGTTGTTGTATTTTTATCTTTAACAGAAAGTGCTAAAATCACCTCGCTCTCATTTTTATCATTTATCAATAAAACTCCATCTTTTGTTATAAATCGTTTAAAATTCTTATGAGTATCAAGATAATTAAATTTAGCAGTTATGTTATTCTCAAAGTAAGCTTTTACTATTTTTTTATTTTGCTCTAACTTCATATGAAGAAGCGGACCTATTGCTTTTTGTATCATTGGTTTTGTTTTTTTATTAATAACCACCACTCCCTTTTTCCCAACTTGAATAGCAACACTCTCACACTTCATAGCCATTGAAAACGAAAACAACGCCAAAACTAACGCAATTTTTTTCATTTAAATCCTTTTTTCAAATTGTAGCATAAAAGCGGCAATCTTTAAAAGTGCCTCTTTTGCTCCAAGAGAAATTTCAATATCCCCACCCTCACTCTCTCTTGGATTAATTCTAATTAAAGTAGCTCCAAATAAATCTCTTATCCTTTCACTCTCTAATCTAACAGTAGGCACTGCTTTTCCTGCTCCAATTTCAACGATTACAAGCTTATCATCAATCCCTCTTAACCAAGAAGCGTATCTATTTAATTGTTCATTAACTCTTTTTTCAACAAACCTAAAATCCCCAAACATTAAAATATTTGGTCTTGCAACTCTTTTGCAAAATTTACACTTTGGAATATCCAAAGCCCTAAACCTTTCCATGTCAACTCTTACTATCTCTTTATTCTCCCAAATCTCCTCACAACAAGGCAAAGTACATTGAAGATAATGAATGCTTCCATGAATTTCTACAATCTTTTCTTCATCAAACCCGGCTTTTTGAAATTGTCCATCCACATTTGAAGTAAAAACAAATTTATTATGAGGCAAATTTTTAAGCACTTTAAAACCTTCGTGAGGGGTTGTATTTCTGTATAGATTTAACCTATGACCATAAAAAGCCCAAGCAAGAGAGGGATTAATATCAAACCAAGTAGGATTTGCAAGAGCTTGGAAGTTAAGCCCAAGTTTTTTTGCAATCGGATATGCCCTCCAAAACCCTTCATTACCCCTAAAATCAGGAAGCCCACTATCAACTCCCATCCCAGCTCCGGCTGTAATCAAAAGATATTTTGCTTCTTTTATAGCAATTGCCGCTTTTTTAATACTATCCATCCTATCCCCCAGTCTCCCAAAATGCTCTACTTGAAACTTCTCCCTCATTCCAGTCGTTTTTTTCAGGCTTATTTTTTACAACCTCTCTTAAAATTTCAGCTGCTTTTTTAATATCTTTTTTTCTAATAGCCTCTTTTATATTATAACTCTCAGTAAAAAAAAGACATGGTATCAAATACCCCTCAGCCGTTAAGCGAATTCTATTGCAATTTTTACAAAAATCCTCACTATGAGGCTCAATAACTCCAAATTTATATCCATCGTCAAGCTCAAAGTATCTACTCGCACTATTATCTTTTTTTAACTCTTTAAAAGAGTATTTAGAAGCTATTTTTTCTAAAATCTCTTTTGAACTCACACTCTTTATACCAGGATAAGCTCTTTCATTTTCCATAAACTCAATAAATCTAATAACGACCCCCCTTTTCCTTGCCCACTCTAATAAATCAATAATCTCTTCATCATTAATCCCTCTCATAATCACGCTATTTAACTTAACTTCAAATCCTACTTTAATAGCCTCATCTATCCCTTCAATTACTTTTTTTAAAACATCCCTTTGAGTAATTTTTGCAGCAACTTCTGGTTTTAGACTATCAAGGGAAATATTTACTCTTTTAAGTCCCGCATCTTTTAATTTTTTTGCTTGCTCTTTTAGATAAAAGCCATTGGTAGTTAAAGCCAAATCAAGACTTGGCTTATAAGTACTAAGCATTTTTATAAATTTATCTAAATCTTTTCTCAAAAGAGGTTCTCCTCCTGTTAGGCGTATCTTTTTTACTCCCTCATCAATAGCAAGACGCAAAAACTCAAACATCTCTTCATAACTTAAAAGATTCTCTTTTGGCTCCCACTCAAAAGGCGTATTTGGCATACAATAAAGACATCTAAAATTGCACCTGCTAGTAACTGATACTCTAATATAATCTATTGTACGATTAAAAGAATCAATAAGCATAAAAAAACCTTTTTTAAATATTGTAACAAAAATCCTATGTTACAATTTTATCAAAAAGGAGCAAAATGATAGATAAAGTAATCGAATGTAGCGATATTAATAAAAAATTTGAAATGTTTTATGAAATTTGGAAAAATAAAGATAAAATAGATTTTAGCAAAGGTGAAGTTAAAGTCTTTACAAAACCAAGTTTTGCCTCTTTTTGTAAAATTGTCCCACCTTCAAAGGTCCCAAGAAGAAGAGGGTTTGAGACAAACGAAAAAAAAGCAGTTTTACTTCATGCAATAGTGCATATTGAATACTCAGCCATAGATTTAGCACTTGATGCGGTTTATAGATTTAAAAATATGCCAAAAGAGTTTTATCTTGATTGGCTTGAAGTTGCAGAAGATGAGATAAGACACTTTAAAATGATAAATTCACTTCTTGAAAAAACAGGCTATAAATACGGAGATTTCCCCGTGCATGATTCACTTTTTGAAGCAGCCCTAAAAACACAAGACCTTCTTAGTCGTATGGCAATAATTCCTAGATGGTACGAAGCCAACGGACTTGACGCAAATGAGAAAATAATCAATCGCCTTCAAAAATCAAAAGACCCTTTTGCAAAAGAGGTAATTGAAGCCCTTAAAATTATCTTAAAAGAAGAGATACCTCATGTAAGTAAAGGAGATAAATGGTTTAAGTGGGAGTGCAAAAGAAAAAATCTTGACCCAATTAGCACATATTTTGAGATAGTTGATAATTTCTTTAAAGACTGGAAGAAAAAAGATATAAACGTAAAAGCCAGACTAAAAGCCGGTTTTAGCTGTGATGAGCTAAAAATATTAAGTAAAAGCAAAATAGAGTGTTAGTTACACTCTAACTTTTTGCCATTTTCAAACTCAATAGTAGTTGGACGAAAATAGACTTTTGGATGTTTTTCATCTTTTAGATATTTTTCAAGTTCATTTCCTATAATATGTTTTTTCTTAATTTCAATCTCGCCATTTGGAGCTAAATTAACCTCTCTATCAATATAATCTTGCAATATCTTAACCCCATCACTATCCTCAGCAAACAAAGACCCAATAACTTTTTTAACCTTTAAAGGATAGTTATTTTTTAGAGTAAAATCTATTATGTAATAAGGGATAATATCATCATAATACTTACTTTTAAAATTCACTACTTTTAACTTATCGCAACTTTTCAAAGCAAATTCTTTTTGCGTTTGAATTTCTTGTTTTTTAATAATCTCTTTTTGCAAATGCAAAGCTCTTTTTAACTTCTCAATTTCTTGGTGTTGATGCTTAACCTCAGCTTTTAGAGCATTTAACTCTTTTAAAATCAAATCAATCCTATCATCCGCAAAAGCAAAAACCGCAAAAAAAACCAAAATAAATAATCTCATTTTCATCCTTTTTTATTACAATTTTATCTAAAAAAGAAGATAAATGAGAAAAATATTTAATTCTAATTGCAATAACCATTTATTTTTAAGAATAAAAAGTTATAATATTCAAAGAATTAAAAGCATAAAAAAGGAATTTAATTGAAACTTACAAAGTGGATAATTTGGCTAAACTTAGATAAAATTTTTTAACTTATCAAAAGAATTAGAATTATGAAAGACATTTTAGCGGTTATAATCTCTCTTATTTTAACCTTAATAATTTTAAACTTTTTAAAACTCCCGTTTATAGCCGGATTTATTGTAGGGAGTATTATTTGGAGTGTTCTTCACTTTAACCTAAAAAAACTCTTAAAGGATAAAAAATGAGTCTAACTCACATAAACGAAAAACACAATCCAAAGATGGTAGATGTTGGAGATAAAAAGATTACAAAAAGAGTTGCGATTGCAAGCGGTAAGATAAAAATGAAAAAAGAGACAAAAGAAGCTATTTTAAAGGAGAAAACCAAAAAAGGGGCAGTTCTTCAAACCGCAATAATTGCGGCAATTATGGGAAGCAAAAAGACAAGCGAGTTAATTCCAATGTGTCATAATATCTTAATTGACGGAGTTGATGTAGATATTGAAGAGATAGATGTCGGATTTAAAATAACAGTAACAGCAAAAACAACTTCAAAAACCGGAATTGAGATGGAGGCTTTAACAGCGGTTAGTATTGGACTGCTTACAATTTATGATATGGCAAAGGCTATTGATAGAGAAATGGAGATTTTTGATATAAGGCTTGAATATAAAAGCGGCGGGAAAAGTGGCACTTTTAAAAGATAAAATCCCTTGCTTTATATTAGTTGGAGGAAAGTCAAGCAGATTTAAAGAGGATAAGTCAAAACTCTTTTACAAAATCCAATATAAAAAGTGCAAAAAAGTCTTTAAAAAAGTCTATTTTGTAGCAAAAGAGAAAAAATTTAAAAAATATCCCTTTTTTATAGAAAAATCCAAAACCTATGCCCCTATTTTTGCCCTTGAAGAGATAATAAAAAAACATAAAAAAGTATTTGTGTTAAGTGTTGATACTCCTTTTGTAAAAGAAGCTACTTTAAAAAAACTGCTTTTATCTAAAAGTGTAGCGTGCAAAAATCCTCTTATTGGGTATTATGACTATACAATGTTAAAAAATTTTAACAAACACTCCCTAAAAATCTTTGGAATCAACAAAAGATGCACAAAAATCCCCAAAAAAGAGCTTATCAACATAAACTATAAAAGCGACTTAAAAGGAACAAAATGGCAACACTTACTTTAATTGATACTTTTGGATTTTTATTTAAAAACTACTACGCCTTAGAAAAAGCAAACCTAAAAAACAAGGAAGGCTTCCCAACCGGAATGCTAACTGGTTTTATGAATTTTATAGCATCCCTTGGCAAAGAATTCCCAACAGATTATATAGCTTTTGCAATTGATTCAGAACACTCTTTTAGAAAAGAACTCTACAAAGACTATAAAGCCAACAGAAAAGAAGCCCCAGACGCCCTAAAACTCCAACTTCCAATTGCAATTGACTTGATTGAAAAGATGGGATTTAAAATGATAAAAATAGATGGATTTGAGAGTGATGATATAATTGCATCACTTGCAAAAAAAGCCTCTCAAAAAGGAATAAAAGTAAAAATAATAAGTTCAGACAAAGATATGTATCAGCTTTTGGATGAAAATATCTCAATTTATGACCCGTCCAAAAAAAAAGAGATTACAAAAAAAGAGTGTTTTGAAAAGTTTGGGGTATATCCTCAAAATTTCATAGATTTTCAAGCGTTAGTAGGAGATAGTAGCGATAATATCCCGGGAGTTAAAGGAGTTGGAGTAAAAACAGCGGCAAAACTTATAAACGAATACAAAACATTAGAGAATATCTACTCAAACATTGACAACATTAAAGGAGCTTTGCAAAAAAAACTCATAGAAGGCAAAGAGAGTGCGTTTTTAAGCAGAGAACTTGTAAGATTAAAAACAGACCTTATTGAGGATATAAATTTAAACGAATTTAAAACACCAAAAGAGCCAATTTTAAAAGTTGAAGAAGATTTAAAAAAATTAGATATTACAGCTATTTTAAAAAGAGTTAAAAAACCCAAAAAAGAGCTTAAATTTGATGTAGTCATTTTAGAAAATGAAAAAGAACTTTTTGAAACGATTGATAAAATAAAAGATATAGTAGCTTTTGATACAGAGACTGATAGCCTTGAAAATCCAAAAATTGTGGGATTTAGCTTTGCTTTTGACAATAAAGCCTACTATGTGCCAATTAATCACTTCTATCTTGGAGTAAATAAACAGATAAGCCAAAAGAGAGCCTTAAAAGCAATTGAGAAAATCCTTCAAAAAAAAGTGATAGGACATAATTTGAAATTTGATTTTAAGATGCTAAAAAGCTACAATCTAAATCCAAAAGACCCCTTTGCTGATACAATGATTTTATCTTGGCTTTTAAACCCAGATAGCAAAGTCGGGCTTGATAGCAATGTAAAAGATTACCTTGGACACTCAAATATAAAGTATAAAGAAATTGTGAAAAAAGGAGAAAATTTCTCAAACGTAGATATTAAAACGGCGGCAAAATACGCCGGAGAGGATGCTTTTGTAACGCTAAAACTATATGAAAAACTTGATAAATTGCTATGGGATGAGGTGAGATGGGATTTTGAAGCAATTGAGATGAAACTTATAAACATTCTAGCGGATATGGAAAGAGAGGGTATAAAAGTTGATATAGAGTATCTAGAAGAAGTTGAAAAAAATTTAAAAAATAAGCTAAATTCCCTAACAAAAGAGATTTACTCCCTTGCAAAAGAGGAATTTAACATCAAAAGCCCAAAACAGCTTGGAAGAATACTTTTTGAGAAGCTAAAACTCCCTCCTAAAAAGAAAACCAAAACGGGCTACTCAACTGATGAAAAAGTCCTAAATTCACTAAAATCAAAACATCCAATAATCCCAAAAATTCTTGAATACCGCCGCCTTGATAAGCTTTTATCCACTTATGTAATACCTCTAAAAGAGTATGCAAAAAAAGACAAAGAACATAAAATCTATACAAATTTTCTTCAAACAGGCACCGCAACCGGAAGACTTGCAAGCAAAAATCCAAACCTTCAAAACATCCCAGTAGAAAAAGAGATAAACATAAGAAACGCCTTTTATACTGATAAACTATTTGTAAGTCTTGACTATTCACAAATTGAGCTAAGACTTCTTGCCCATTTTAGTGGGGATGAGAATTTGATAGAGGCTTTTTTAGAAGATAAAGATATCCACCTTGAAACCGCCATTAAAATTTTTGGCAAAAATGAAGCTCAAAAATACCGCCAAATCGCAAAGTCAATCAACTTTGGACTAATTTACGGAATGGGGGCTAAGAAACTGAGCGAAACAATTAACGTCTCTTTAAGTGAAGCAAAGGAGTTTATTGAAAAATATTTCGCATCTTTCCCAAAAGTAAAGGAATTTATTGAAAAAACAAAAGAAGAAGTTAAACAAAAAGGCTATATTGAAACTTTATTTAAAAGAAGAAGGTTTTTTGACTTCTCAATTGCAAACAAAGGCTTAATAGCAGCATATGAGAGAGAAGCGGTAAATAGTATTTTTCAAGGAAGTGCGGCTGATATTATCAAAAAAGCGATGGTGGATATCAAAAAGGAGTTTCCATCCTCAAAAATGCTCCTTCAAATCCACGATGAGCTTATATTTGAGATTGAGGACAAAAAAGAGGCAAAAGAGTATCAAAAAATTATGGAAAATGCAGTCAAGCTAAAAGTCCCTCTAAAAGTTGATATCTCATTTGCAAAAAGATGGGGAGAGCTTAAATAATTTGCAAAGTGCTTTTGCCCTTTTGATTTTTTACAATAACTTTACTCTCTATCTCCTCTTTTAATTTCTCAATATGAGAAATTATCCCAATTTGCCTCTCCCCTGCAACCTTCAAAATCATATCAAGTGCCTTATTCAAACTCTTCTCATCCAAGCTCCCAAACCCTTCATCTAAAAACATATTTTCAATCTTAATAGAATCTTTTACCATATTGCTAAGTCCAAAAGACAAAGCAAGAGAGACCAAAAACTTCTCACCCCCGCTTAAAGTTGCAACTTCCCTTTTGGAATTTGCATAAAATCTATCTACTATAAGAAGTTCTAAATCCCCTATCTTCTCACTCTTTTCAAGTAAATACCTCCCCTCGCTAAGTTTATCTAAAATTTCATTTGCCAAAAACAATAAAGAGTCTATAAGGTAATTTATTGCAATCTTTTTAAAGGCTTTTCCGTCTTTGCTTCCTATCTTTTTATTTAGTTTCTCAAAAATCCTAAGCTCCCTATCAAGACTTAAAAGCTCCCTTTTTAACTCCATATATTTTTTACTTTCTCTTTTCATCTCTTCAATCTCTCTTTGCAAATACCCAATCTCTTGATTTAAAGTATCTTTTCTTACATTAAGCTCATTCAAAACCCCTTCAAAATCCATCTCTCTAACAATAATTCCACTAACTTTTTTTTCAATCTCTTTTAACTCCTCTTTCTCTCTCTCAATCAAAGCCATCTTGGCACCAAGCGACTTTATCTCTTCTTGTGCTTCATCTATCATCCTCTCTCTCTCTTTTATCCTCTTTTGAATACTCTTTTTAATCTCATTTGGATTTTGAATATTTAGCTTTATTTTCTCAATCTCTCTTAAAATCTCCTCCTTTTGCCCCAAAGCTATTTTAATCTCCTCTTTAATCTCATCAAGACTCTCCTCTTTAATCCCAATTTCTTTGCT
>Ga0256837_1000480_pt1 | contig 33510 bp, 36 predicted proteins | sample 4562384metaG_FD_185976 | JGI IMG/M metagenome (GOLD analysis project Ga0256837, IMG submission 185976) | Hydrothermal vent microbial communities from Guaymas Basin, Mexico - 4561-384 | ecosystem: Environmental > Aquatic > Marine > Hydrothermal vents | place: Mexico: Guaymas Basin | collected... | reverse complement strand
ATAAAAATAGTAATTGCTAAAAGCCACACATAATACCAAACAGATACAAAATTAAACGTTTTTGGAAGTTTTACAAAACTTATTTTTTCAATCCCATGAGCTTTTCTAACACTAACGCCAAGTACTTTCATATATAAAATACTCAAAAACGCACTTCCAGCACCCACATAAAGAATAAGAAGAATATAACTTCCGTGCTGTAAGAAATTACTAACTTCCTCTATCATCATCCATTTACCAATAAATGTTCCAAAAGGGACAAATGTCATATTTAAAAATCCAAAGAAAATAAACATAAGAGTAAGCGGAGCTTTTTCTATAAGTCTTCTCATCTGCTCAATGTATTTAGTATGAAAAACCTTTTCAAGCACACCAGCTTCTACAAACAAAAATCCTTTTGCAAAAGCATGGAAAATGATTAATATCAAACTTGCACTAACAGCAATCGGAGTGCCAACAGCAGCCGCAAGCATCATAAGCCCAAGCAGAGAAATCGTAGAGTAAGCCAAAATCTTTTTAAAATTATTTTGAGTCAAAGCAATTACAGCAGCTACAACAAACACATACCCAGTTGCAATAATCAAAAGTTTTGCAAGAAGTGTCCCTTTAATAATTGGAGAAATTCTCAAAATCAAATAAGGAGCAATTTTTACCATCGTAGCTGAGTGAAGTATCGCACTAACAGGAGTTGGAGCCACCATTGCACCAAGCAGCCATTTGTGAAACGGCATCTGAGCACCTTTTACTAATGCACTCAAAGACAAAAATCCAAGTGCTGCCATTGAGATTATAGTAGGATGTTTTAAAAGGTCGCTAAAATGGTAAACTCCATTTACTTTTATAAAAATCATTAACGCTATTAAAATAGCAATCCCACCAATCTGATTCATCCAAAGAGCAAGATTTGAATTATTAATCGCCTCTTTATCTCCTCTAAATCCAATCATTATATAACTTGCAAGTGTAGTGGTTTCAAAAAGTGCGAAAAACCACTCAATATTATTTACACTCACAGCAAGATTCATAACCCCTAAAAACCAAACAACAATAGCTACAAAAGAGTGTTTCCCCTTTTCTCCATAATCCATATATTTTGTTGCAAAAATCGCAATAGGAACCCCGACAATTGCTACAATTAAGTAAAACATTAATGTAACACTATCCACATAAATATTTGGAGTTTGTGAATGAGGCATCATTATTAAAACAATAATTAAAAAAAGTATTTGGATAGTTGCTAAAATAGCAATCAGCCCGCTTTTTCTCACAATCCCTTGATACAAAAAATAACCAAGAAGCCCAAAATCATAAAGAGTAATAAGCAAATCCAACCACTTTGGAGTCTCAACAAGCACAGGATGTGGTTGAATATAAGCCAAATAGGCCGTGAATATCAAAATAGGAAGCATCAAAAAAGTCAAAACATTCGTAACAACATCCTTTTTTGATAAAAAGATAATTAAAGCAACAATCCAAGGCACCACAACATTTAAAGCAACTAATACTCCCATATCTCTCTCCTTTGACAAGATATTATAATCTTATCAAAAATGAATAATCATTTACAATTAAAAAAAAAGAGAAATATCAACATATGCTTCAAAATTACACACTTTTTTTATATCTTCTTAACATACTCTCATTACCATAAAGCCCGCCTTGATGAATATACAAAACATCAAAAAGCCCATTTTCAAGCACAACTTCCCAGCCAATCGGATCATACAATAAATCAAATTCCACCCCAGCTTTTTTTAGCTCTTGCCAAAGGAGATATAAATGTTTATAGAGTTTTCCAAAGTGATATTTTCTTTTTGGAGAAATTATCGTAGGAATTTTACCGCCCCCAAGAAGCTCAAACTGCTTTTTCAAATACTCCCTATCCCCAACGCAAGGCGTTGTAATCACCTCAACATCAAGATGCTTTGCAAGAAAATAAGCCGTAGTGCCAGTCCCGCTTGGCAAAAAGACTCTTAAATTATTTTTTATGCAGTATTCATTTATCTCATCAGCCAAAATTTTTATTCCCTCTTCACTCTCCCTAACCCTTCCCCCCTCCTCTATCACCAAAGTTTCTTTACTCTTTAACCTAAAAACAAACTCCCTAAGCTCATCCCCTCTTAATCCAATTTCAATAATTTTTGCTCCATTTTGCAAAGCCCTTAAATAATTACCATGAGGATTTTGTTTGAGAAAAGAAGGGATATGATGGGTATAATAAATAAACTCCCATCCCTTAATCTTACAAAGCTCACTCATAGCATACATTGCATTTGATTGGTTTGAACCAAAGGAGACAAGCTTTTTAATATATGGAAAATCGTTTTTTAAGAAGTAGTAAAATTTTCTTGCCTTATTCCCCTCAAAAGGTCTTAATAAATCATCCCTTTTAATATGAAAAAAATATCCTCTAAATTCAAAAGGAGTAATGGGAGAGGGCATTAAATAGCCCTTAAATCCTTATAAGCTTTAATGACTCTCTCTTTCATAGACTTCTCACCCTCTCTTAACCATTTTCTTGGGTCATAATACTTTTTATTTGGCTTATCTTCACCCTCTGGATTTCCAATTTGACTTTGTAAATAATCCCAATATTTTTCAATATAAGATTTTACTCCACTCCAAAACGCCCATTGGGTATCTGTATCAATATTAAACTTAACTACTCCATAATCAATAGCTTCGTGGATTTTGCTAAGCTCACTTCCACTTCCTCCATGAAATACAAATCTAATTGGTTTTTCATCTTTAATACCAAATTTCTCTCTTACATACTCTTGGGAATTTTTAAGAATAATTGGTTCAAGCTTAACTTTCCCCGGCTTATAAACCCCATGCACATTTCCAAAACTTGCAGCAATCATAAATAAAGGACTAACTTCCATTAACTCTTTATAAGCATACGCTACATCTTCTGGTTGAGTATAGAGTTTTGAATTTTCAATTCCAGTATTATCAACTCCATCTTCTTCCCCACCAGTAACTCCAAGCTCAATTTCAAGCATAATATCAAGAGGCGCCAATTTTTTAAGATACTCTTTACAAGTTGCAATATTCTCTTCTAATGGCTCTTCGCTTAAATCAAGCATATGAGAAGAGTAAAGAGGTCTTCCATACTTTTCATAATGTTTTTTATTTGCCTCAATTAATCCATCAATCCAAGGAAGAAGTTTTCTTGCTGCGTGGTCTGTGTGTAAAATTACCGGAATTCCATAAGCTTTTGATAATGTATGAATATGTTTAGCTCCGCTTATTGCTCCAAGAATTGCCGCTTTTTGATTTTCGTTATCAAGCCCTTTTCCAGCAAAAAAGTGAGCACCTCCGTTACTAAATTGAATAATAATTGGAAGGTTTACTTCTTTTGCAGCTTCCATTACCGCATTTGCTGAATTTGTTCCAACTACATTAATAGCCGGAAGTGCAAACCCTTTCTCTTTTGCATAATCAAGCACTTTTGCAGCTTCGCTTCCTGTTAATACCCCAGCATCAATTCCAAGCTCTCTCCACCAACTCATCTTATCTCCTTATTTGTTTGGAATTAAGTATTTAATTTTTGTCTCTCTTTTAATTTTATCAAGTTCTTGTTTTAATTTTAAATTTTTAAGATACGCAATAATTTGAGGTTTAACATCTTCATATGGTAAATAGTTGTTATCTTTTTTACCTTCTACCAAAATAATATGATATCCAAATCTTGTTTTTACTGGATTGAGTGTAATTTGACCAGGTTTTAACTTTTTAACAGCTTCGGCAAATTCTGGCACCATCTGCTTTGGATTAAACCACCCAAGCTCTCCACCTTGAACTTTACTTGGTCCAATTGAGTATTTTTTAGCAAGCTCGGCAAATTTCTCCTCTAACGCTTTTCCTTTTAACCCTTTTAATTCATTAATAATCTTCTTAGCTAATGCTTTATCTTTTACTAAGATATGTCTTGCTTTAACTTCTGGTGCTGCTTTGAAGTAAATATCCTTATTTTGCTCATAAAATTTTCTTGCTTCTGCATCTGAAATTTTAATATTGTTATACTCATTTTTTAGCCACATATCAACCGCAAGCTTCATAGCCGCCATTTTGTATTGAGGAGTTTTTGTAATCTCTTTTGCTTTTTTATTGTAAAGTTCAAGAGTTGTAGTATAGTCTTGAATAAATTTTTTAAGATGTTGAGCTGGTAAATCTTGAACTCTTATTCTATTATCCCCAGTAATCCCTTGAAGATAAGCATTAAGCTCAGCAACTGTAATTTTTTTACCATTTACCTCAGCTAAAACTGTATTATCTTTAAGTCCTGGTAAAGGTTTACCAATCATACCAGCATTCCCTTGCATACTTCCACCCATCATCCCAGGAAATGCAAAAAGTGCACTAACTCCAATTAATCCTGCTAATACCAATTTTTTCATATTAATCCTTTTTTGTTTTATTATATTCTCTAAACATTAACTTTAAAATAATTAAGCCATATTATGAATAACATTTTGAACATCATCAATCTCTTCAAGTCTTTCTATAAGCCTCTCAACCTTTTCAGCCGTTTCGTCATCAACATCACTAAAATTAATAGGAGTTAATTGAATATTACTCTCAATAATCTCAACTCCATCTATTGAATTTACAGCTTCTAAAACTGCATTAAAATCCTCAGGCATACTCTCAATTACCAAAACTTCATCCATCTCTTTAATATCCTCAGCCCCAGCCTCAATAGCTTTTTCCATCACATCTTCATCTTTTTCGCTTCTATTTACAACTATAATTCCTTTTTTTTCAAACATCCAAGCCACACTTCCGCTTGTCCCAAGGCTACCACCAGCTTTTTTAAAGGCGTGGCGGATTTCTGCTACGGTTCTGTTTTTATTATCAGTCAAACACTCAACCATTATAGCAACTCCACCAGGTCCATAACCCTCATAAGTTACTTCACTTAATACAACCCCTTCTAAATTCCCAGTTGCTTTATCAATTGCTCTTTGAATATTATTCATTGGCATAGAGTCAGCTTTTGCCCTCTCAATTGCAAGACGAAGCGCTGGATTATTATCTGGATTTCCTCCCCCTTGTCTTGCAGCAGTCATAATAGCTCTTACATGTTTTGTAAAGATTTTAGATTTTTTAGCATCCTCTTTTGCTTTAATATGTTTTACTTTACTCCATTTATTATGTCCAGCCATTTATCTCCTTTATTAAAATATATGTTATTATACTAAAAAAAAGGAGCTAAATGATACTGAGAAAAAAAGAGGAACTTGAAGAAATTAAAAGAAGATTCCTCTCTCACTACAAAGGAAGCAAAACCGAGCTTAACTATACTAACGAATATGAACTTTTAGTAGCAATTATCCTATCAGCCCAATGTACTGATAAGAGAGTAAACTTAATTACTCCAAAACTTTTTGAAAAATATCCAGATATTGAAAGTTTAGCGTGTGCAGATGTTGAAGAAGTTAAAGAGATAATAAAATCGTGCAACTTTTTTAACAATAAAGCTAAAAATTTAGTAGAAATGGCAAAAATGGTAAAAGAAAAGCACCAAGGCTCAATCCCAAAAGAGCATAAAGAGCTTATTAAACTCCCAGGCGTTGGAAACAAAACAGCAAATGTATTCTTAATAGAGAGTGAAGGAGCAAATAAAATGGCAGTTGATACTCATGTATTTAGAGTTTCTCATCGCTTGGGAATTACAGATGCAAAAACAGTCAAAGAGACAGAAGAGGATTTAACAAAAGCGTTTGAAACTAACTTAAATGAACTCCATCAAGCATTTGTGCTTTTTGGGAGGTATATCTGCAAAGCAAAAAATCCAAATTGTGAAAAATGTTTTGTAAAAGAGTTTTGCGTTAGCAAAGAGAATTTCAAACCAAAATAATCACTTCCCAAAAACCAAAATAAGCTTCTCAGCCTCTTCACTCCCATATAAAGAAAAAGGAATTACTTCAATAAGCTCCATTTTTGATAACTCTTCAATTTCATCAAGAGTATAAAAGTATTGAACTATTTTATCTTGATACTTTTTATAACAATCTCCCTCTTTTTTAAAAAGGGTAATTTTTGTAATAAGTCTTTTATCCTCATACTCACTATCAAGCACTCCAAATCTCTCCCCATCTTCTCTTACCAAACTTCCAACTGCAAGTTCACTCATAGCATATAAAGTATTAATATCAAAAATAAAGTATCTATTTATCTTCTTTTTTATACACTCAAAAAATCTCTTTAACTCTTTTTTATCTAAATAATTTATTACATCAAAAATTGCAACTCCACTATCAAAATTTCCCTTTACATTACAAACATCCATAACTTCACACTTACAACCTCTTTTTTTTGCTTTTTTTACTTGCTCTTTGCTTAAATCAACTCCAAAAACATCAATTCCTTCTCTTTTTGCCATCAAACAAAACCCACCACTCCCACATCCAATATCCAAAATCTCTTTTATTTCATACTCTTTTAAAATCTCTAAATATTTCTCCCACAATCTAAAAGCCTCATCTCCTAAAAAAAGCTCCTCAACCATTCCATAAACTTCAAGCCCCATTAACTTCCCTTATTCTCTCAACAAGTTCCAAAATTTGCGGCTTTTTTAAAAGAAAGGAATTTTTATTTGCAATAAGTCTTGCAGATGAGTGCATAATCACCTCTTTCTCTTCAAGCCCGTTTTCTTTTAAAGTATTACCAGTCTCTACAATATCAACAATCACATCACTAAGCCCCACCAAAGGTGCAAGCTCTATTGAACCATTTAGCTTAATAATTTGAGTTGGAATTCCTTTCTTACTAAAATACTCTTTTGTAATATTTTGAAGTTTTGTAGCAACCACAATTTCACTCTTTTTTTTATAACCATCATCTCCTTTTATTCCACCAACGCTAATCCTACACTTCCCAAGTCCCAAATCTAAAAGCTCCAATACATCACTCCTAAGTTCTGTTATAACATCTAGCCCAACAACTCCAATATCAGCAGCTTGTCTTTCAACATAAGTTGCAACATCCCAGTTTCTGACATTTAAAAATGTAAATCCAGCCTTTTTTAAAATAAGCTTTCTATTTTCAAACTTAAAATCTTCATCAAAAATTCTTTTAAAAATACCCAAAACCTCATCTGCTATCCTACCTTTTGGCAAAGCTATTCTCATACTCTTCCTTTATCGTTTTTATCATTCCGCGAAATACCAAATCCTCAATAAATTCTCCTCCAACATACTCTTGCAAAAATTTCCCATCTCCACCAGTTAAATAAATCTTTTTATCATCCAAACTCTCAATAACTCTAACAACTGCCCCAATACTTCCATAACTTATCGCTTCTTTTGTGGAAGTTGGTAAAGTTAAAAGGTCTATTTTTGTAAACTCCATATCAAGTTTTGGCGAAATTTTAGCAAAAGCTTCTCTAAATGCCCTAAGCCCTGGCATAATAATCCCACCAAGATGTCTAAAATTATCCATTACATCAATCGTAATTGCACTTCCAGCATCAACCACAACTCCACTCTCAACACTCTTACAAGCCATTATCCTATCAATTCCAAGTCCTTTATAAGAGGTATCAAACTTTACAAATTTAGCTAAATTAATAGCTTTGGGATTTAAAGCTAAAAACTCTTTTTCTCTTTTTTCGTTAACGCTTATATAAAACACATCCCCATCAAGTTTTAAAGGCTTTAAAGAGTGAATAATCTCCCCATTTTTAAAAATATGAAACCTACTATTCCCAATATCAACTAAAACCAAAAAATTCTCCACTCATCAAGTTCCTCTTTTGCTTTTGAGCAAATGGGTGAATTTAAAAGTAAAATCTTCTTTTTATACCTAAAATTAATAGGAGGAATAAAAATCTCAGCTTCTTTTATATCTTTTAACAATACTCTACTTTTTTTATAAAACACTAATACAAAAACATACTCACTCTTTAAATTAACCCCTACAAAAGCCCTAATTTTTTTCCGCGTATTTAATTCAATCTCTTCAAAACTTTTAAAAATAAGCCCCTTTTTTGAAAGAGCATCTATTACATCTTTCATAAAATATCCTCTAATGGATGGTATTTTAAAATCGTCTCTTTTAAATTCTCCTTTTGAATGTGAGTATAAATTTGAGTGGTATTTAAATATGCATGCCCCAATAACTCTTGAACAATTCTTATATCAGCTCCACCTAGCACAAGAGCGGTTGCAAAGGAGTGTCTAAGAACATGAGGAGAGACTCCAAGATATTTTTTTGTAATGTTAAAAGCACTGATTCTACTAAGTTTTTGACAATTTTTATTAACAAAAAGATACTCGCTATTACAAGGTCTTTTGTTTAGATACTCTTTTATTGCTACTAACGCTTCATCGGCAATAGGAACAATTCTCTCTTTATCCCCTTTTGAATTTCTAACTCTAACCCATCCATCTTCAATATCGCTAAGCTTTACATTAATAGCCTCACTCACCCTAAGCCCAGTTGCATACAAAAATAAAATTAATGCTTTATCCCTAAGCTCAAACCAACTTGCCAAGCTATCAATATGAGAAATAGAGTTTAAAATCTCCTCTTTACTAAGAAATTTTGGAAGGTTTTGAGGAATTTTTGCTTGCTTTACTTTTGGTTTTTCTTCCACTAAATTTCTTTTATAAGCAAAATCAAAAAATGAATTTATCGAGCTTAACTTTCTATTTAAAGAGCGTTTATTTTCAAGTTGAGACAAAAACGCAATAACATCCGATGAAGTTGCATTAATAATTGGCTTTTTCAAAAACTCTTCAAATTGGGTTAAATCATTTTTATATGCTTTAATGGTATTCTCAGAAGCACCTTTATTTAAAAGCAAATACTCCAAAAACATCTCTATAAACTTACTCAATTTCATATACCTTATCATCATTATAAATTCTACATCCTCTTATTCTAAGAGGAGATGCTAAATCAAATTGATCTGTTTTATAAACTTTATAGTTTAAATCTTTATCAAATTCTATCAAATATCCATTTGAAGTTAGAGTATAAATTCTCCCTCTACAAACCCCAGGAGCAAAATAATCAGCAAAAGGCAAATCAACTCCTTTCATCTTCTTTAAATCTAAATCATATTTCAAAACTCTACCAGCTATCGTAAAAATATAAATATATTTATCCATCATTACAATATGCTTAACTCTATATTTATTCAAAACTTCAACCCCAAAAGAAGTTATAACAACTACTTTATAAGGAGTAGCTACTATTAACTTATCTTCACTTGCTATATACTTTGCAAAAATCACATTATCAATAAGCTCATATGAAGATAAATCCATTGGTTTGAAAGTATTTGAAGAAATTACATAAAAGTAAATTTTTGAATTTAGAGTTGGAAACACAATTACATCATCAGCAATTATCGGTTTTGCTCTTAAATATCTCCCTGCAATAACCTCATCGCCTTTTTTATAAGCTACCATTTTTCCATTTTTCAAAACTCCAACACTATTATTCTCAAACAAAACAGCTATTAAATCACCTCTTTTAGAAGCTGTCGCTATTAAATAAGGAAGTTTTATAACTTTATTCTCTTTTATAAGTTTTAACTCATCCCCATAAACCGCTAAATCTCTATCAACCTTTTTAAATTTCCCAAGCTTTGTATTATTCAAATCATAATTAACCCACTTCCCCCATACTCCATCATCAATAAAAGAAGTTGGCCTTTTATAAATCAAATCAAGTTCTCTAAAAGTTAAAGTCTTATAAGTATAATCTCTTAAATACTTTGGATAAATTGTTGTTGAATTTAACTCTTTTGGCTTTGCACTTTTAGGAGTAAAAACATCCTTATTTGCACATCCTAAAAACAATAAAATTACAAATATCAACCATCTCATTTAACTATCCCATAATGAAGTAAATAAATCGCTAAATCTTTTACTTTCTTATCACTAATCTCCCCAGCTACTATCTTAGCTTTGTCCCTTTTATTATTTAAAAGATAAGCCCTAATTAACGCAAGTCTTGCGATATCTTTTAATACAAAATATTTTGGATTATTCACATACTCTTCTAATAACTTAACATCCCCACTCTCCATTACTTCTTTAAACGCTTTAAAACTTTCAAGCGCAGGAGTTGAGATTTTTGAGTATTGACCTTTTTTTAAGAGATATAAGTCATAAAGAGCTTTATTCCCTTTTAGAGTATTTAGTGCCTCTTTATCATTTGGATTTAAAAGTAATTTTTCTAACGCCAAATTCTCTTTTATAAGTTTTTGAGTTTTATAATAATCATATAAACTCTTCCCAACTATTCCCAAAATTACTATCGCAAAAAATGCAATAATAATATTTTTATACTTTCTTACAAACTTCTCTAACTTAAAAACTTGAATTAATAACTCTTCATCCTTTTTAATCTCTTCTTTAATATCCATATTTAGCCTTTTTTTTGAAATTTTATCAAATATTTCTCAATTTTTTCTAACACTTCATCCTCTAACCAAACTCTAAGTTCCATAATCTCTAAGTTAAGCCCAAAATCCTTTAATTTTACAAAATCCTTTTTTGTAACAACAATTTTTTTATCTTCAATTCCTCTAAAATCTTCCCTTTTAAAATTATAATGGTCTGGAAAAAACTTATACTCTCCCTCCCACCATTTAAGAAGTCTTTTTGGTTTTGATATGCCGCTTATTAAAATATCACCATCTGGCACAACCACCTCTCTTTTAAAATTTCTTCCCTCCTTTAAAACAATATCTCCATACTTTAAAAAATGCCTTGGATACCTGTATGGACCGGCTGGAAGCAAAAAAGGGTTTTTTGGCTTATAATCAATTATGATATTAAGTTTTAAAAAAGGCTTATCAAATCCATCATCCAAAATAACAAAACAAGCTCCAAGACTTTTAGCCTTTTTTATCCCCTCTTCCCTATCTTCACTCACAATCACCAAAGCTTTTGTAGATGTTGCTATCTCCATAGCCTCATCCCCACTTTTCTTAACATCCACTAAAATATCTCCCCATCTGCTTACAACCAAAAGCCCTTTTGACTCTCTTCCATATCCTCTTAAAATTACAGCTGGCTTATATTTTTCAAACTTATTGGCTAAAAAAATACTAAGAGGAGTCTTACCACTCCCTCCTATTACTAAATTGCCAATACTAATTACTGGAATTTGCATATTTTTAAATTTTTTTGGAAATTTAAAAAAGACAATCAAAAAATAAATTAAAGAAAAAGGCAAAAGAAGAAGAATAAAAAAAAGATGATACCACTTTGGAGAAAAAAGCATCTCCTCAAAAAAAATATAAAGCCACCTCAAAGCCTAATATCTCTTTCGTATAAAAAGTCATGCCCTATTGTGCGGGATTTAAGCTTTGCAATAATTGGAGGTTTTCTTTTAAACTGATTTTGATACACTTTTTTTAACACAAACTCCACTAACTCTTTATCATATTTTTTTAAAAGCTCACTCTTTGTAGCCCTCTCATCCACAAAATCCATCAAAACCGGGTCAATCTCATCATAAGAGTATCCAAGCTCCTTTTCATCGCTTTGCCCTACCCACAAATCGGCACTTGGAGGTTTGTTTATAATACTATCAGGCACCCCAAGAAACTTTGCAAACTCAAAAATTTCAGTCTTATAAATATCCCCTATTGGATTAATCGCACTTGCCAAATCCCCACACAAAGTCCCATACCCAAGCAAAAGCTCGGTTTTATTACTCGTGCCAATCACCAGTGCATTAAGCTCAGCCGATTTATCATACAAAATCGCCATTCTCATTCTTGCAGAAAAATTTCCAAGCCTTACCTTATCTTCAATAGGATAAGCTTTTAACAAAGGCTCAATTGAAATTATCTCATAATCAATATCAAACTTCTCACAAAGCTCTTTTGCATCTTTTATGCTTGAAGGGGAAGAGAATTGGCTTGGAAGCAAAAACGCCTTAAAATTATCCCCTAGCGCTTCTTTTGCCAAAATTGCAACAACCCCGCTATCAATCCCCCCACTAAGTCCAAGTATTCCTCTTTTTAGTCCGGTTTTTGTAATTTCTTCTTTAAGAAATCTTATCAAAAATTCTTTTATAAGTTCCCACTTTTTCAATCTTAACCTTCAAGATAATTTTTAAGAAGTTTTCCGATATTTGGATGTCTAAGTTTTTTAATGGCACTGCTCTCAATTTGTCTAACTCTCTCTCTTGTTACATTAAGTGCTTTTCCAATCTCTTCAAGGGTTCTCTCAGATTTATCTGGCATAAGTCCAAATCTCATCTTAATTACCGCTTTTTCTCTCTCATTTAGACTTTCAAGTATTTCATCAATATGCTTTCTTAAATCCTCCAATACAACCTCTTCATAAGGATTTGAGAAACTCTTATCTGGAATAAAATCTCCAACTTTCCCATCCTCTTCTTCACCAACTGGCGCTTCAAGAGAGATTGGCTCTTTTGAAATTTTTAAAATTTGTTTTACTTTATCAATTGGCATTTTCATCTCTCTTGCAATTACTTCAAGAGTTGGTTCTTTCCCTTCTTCTTGGACATATTTTCTAATAATCTTATTAATTTGATTGATATTTTCAATCATATGAATTGGAATTCTAACCGTTCTTGCTTGGTCTGCAATTGCACGGCTAATAGCTTGTCTTATCCACCAAGTCGCATAAGTTGAGAATTTATATCCTTTTTCAAATTCAAATTTATCAATAGCTTTCATAAGCCCAATATTCCCCTCTTGAATCAAATCCAAAAACGGCAACCCTCTATTTGTATATTTCTTTGCAATACTAACAACAAGCCTCAAATTCGCCCTTGCCATCTTCTCTTTGGCTTCTTGGACTATCTTTTTACCTCTTTTTAACTGCTCTAAAATCACTTCAAGCTTTTTAGGGTCCATTCCAAATTTATTTTCACTTGCTTTTTTAGCTTCTACAAGCTTTTTAATATCCATATAAACATTTACCATCGTATGTTCTGGCACCATTGCCGCTATCTCTTCTTTACTAAGCTCTGTAATGTTTTCTAAAATCTGTTTATGAAGCTCTCTTAAATGCTCATTAAATAAAGGCAGTTTATACTCTTTCTTTTTAAGCTCTTTTTCAAAATCCTTATCCCCCTTTAAAGAGGTCTCAACCGTTTTTACAATTTCATTAATAAGTTTTGAAGTATATCCAAGCTCAGTTAAAGCGTCTTTGACTTTTTTCTTTTTAAATGTAAGCTGCAAGATTTTATAAAGTCTCTCCTCTTGTGGCAAAGAAGTATCTTTTAATACCGCATCATACTCATCAATAACTTTTTCCCACTCTTTTTTTGCTTTTTCAAGGTTTTTAAAAAGTTCATTAATTCTCTTTTCTCTTAGTTTTATCTTTTTATTCTTTTTACCCTCTTTTGTATTCTCATCCTCAACTTCTTCTTCATCAACAAAACTCTTAAAAAGCTCTTTTACCCTTCTTTCGCGATTTAACAAAGGCTCTTTATAAGATAAAACTAAATCAATCAAAAATGGAATTGAAGTAATAGCATCAAGGATAATCTCTTCTCCAAGCTGAATTCTTCTAAAAATTTCAATCTCTTCATCTTTATCAAGCAAAGGAATATGCCCCATCTCCCTTAAATACATCCTAACTGGGCTATCTGAGCGAGACCATTCAAGAAGTTCTTTATCTTTTAAAATCTCTTCTGCAAGCTCTTCTTTTTTCTTTTGTCTCTCTTCTTCACTCTTTACAACTTCTTCAAGATTTTTAAGTTTTGCAACCTCAGCTGCGGTCATAAGTTTTATATTATTCTCTTTTGTTAGTTCAAGTATCTCTTTGGCATCTTTTTTTGTAGGAGTTTTATCAAAAAAATTTATAATCTTTTCATATGTAACAATTCCATTTTTATTTTCTAAGAAAAGTTTTTGAAGTTCTTTTGAGATAGCCATAAATTCTCCTTAACTAAAAGTAATATAATTATATCATAAATTACCTCTCATCCATAGTAAAGAGAAGTATCATTACAAAAACTGATAATAGGCAAAACAATTAACAAGCAAAGCCAAAAGAGGCAAAGTTGTCAGCAAAACAACTCTTTAACCCAAATTTTTTGATAAAATTCAACAAAAAAAGGTTTATCAATGAATGTAATAACTGGTAGAGTTTGGAAATTTGGAGATAATATTGATACTGACTTAATCATTCCAGCAAGATACCTCAATACATCTGACCCCCACGAACTTGCAAAACACGTAATGGAAGATGCAGACCCAGAGTTTCCAAAAAAAGTAAGACCTGGGGATATTATAGTAGCTGGTAAAAATTTTGGAAGCGGTAGTAGTCGCGAACATGCTCCAATTGCCCTAAAAGCTGCCGGGGTTGGTGCTGTGATTGCAAAAAGCTTTGCAAGAATATTTTATAGAAATAGCTTTAATATGGGACTTCCAATTTTTGAAGTTTTACAAACCGATGAGATTAATGAGGGAGATTTAATAAAAATTGACCTTGATAAAGGAATTATTCACAATATTGATACTCAAAAAGAGTATAGATTTGCACCAATTCCAGCATTTATGCAAGAATTAATAGCAGCAGGGGGGCTGATAAATTATGCAAAAGAGATTTTAAAGGAAAAAAAATGGCTTATAAAATAGCGGTGATAAAAGGTGATGGAATAGGTCCTGAGATTATTGATGAAGCAATAAAAGTTTTAGATGCAGTAAGCGCAAAAGAGGGATTTGATTTAGATTATAAAGAGTATCTACTTGGCGGAAGTGCAGTTGATGTTTTTGATAACCCTTGCCCTGATGAGACGATAAAAGGGGCACTAAATTCAGACGCTGTATTGTTTGGGGCAATCGGGGGACCAAAATGGGATACCTTACCAAAAGAGAAACGCCCAGAAACCGGACTTCTTAAACTAAGAAAATCACTTGGGCTTTTTGCAAATTTACGCCCAGCTATTATTTTTGATGAATTAATTGACGCTTCTACCCTAAAACCAGAAGTTATAAAAGGAGTTGATTTAGAAGTAGTAAGGGAGCTAACTGGTGGGATTTATTTTGGAGAACCAAGATACAAAGATGACAACAAAGCCTACAATACGATGATTTATTCAAGGGATGAGATTGAGAGAATTGCAAGGGTGGCTTTTGAAGAGGCACAAAAAAGAAGAAAAAAAGTAACATCGGTTGATAAAGCAAATGTGCTTGAAGTTAGCGAACTTTGGAGAGAGGTTGTAGAAGAGGTGGCAAAAGAGTATCCAGAGGTTGAGCTTGAACATATGTATGTTGATAATGCGGCAATGCAACTTGTAAGAGACCCTAAGCAGTTTGATGTAATTCTAACCGGAAACATTTTTGGAGATATTTTAAGCGATGAAGCAAGTATGATTGTAGGAAGTATCGGTTTGCTCCCTAGCGCAAGTATTGGTGGGAAAGTAGGACTTTTTGAGCCAATCCACGGAAGTGCTCCCGATATTGCCGGTCAAGGGATTGCAAACCCAATCGCTACGATACTAAGTGCTGCTATGATGCTTGATTATTTGGGTGAGAATAAAGGGGCTAAGAGAATAAGAAAAGCTATAAAAGAGGTGCTAAGAGATGGATACCGCACAAAAGACATTGCAAACTTCGGGGCAAAAGAGGTTGTTACAACTTCTGAGATGGGCAGTTTAATTGCCGAATACGCATCAAAATAATTTAGAGTTTTTAAAGGGCTTTTTTGCCCCTTATACAAAAAGAGTCTATTTAGTCGGCGGATGTGTTAGGGACGAAATTTTAGGAATTACTCCAAAAGAGTATGATTTAGAGGTTTATGACATTGAGCCTAAAAAATTTGATGAACTTATGCAAAAAATTGGTGCAAAAGGAGTTGGAAAGAGTTTTTTTGTGTATAAATGGAAAAATTTCGATATAGCCTTGCCAAGAGTTGAGAATAAAAGCGGATATGGTCACAGAGGCTTTAAAGTAAAACTCACTCAAAATGAAAAAGAGGCTTCACGTCGTAGAGACTTTACGATGAATGCTTTGATGAAAAATATCTATACTTCTCAAATCCTTGACTTTTGGGGTGGGATTGAAGATATCAAAAAAAGAGTTATTCGCCATATTAATGATAAGACTTTTATAGAAGATTCTCTTAGAGTCCTAAGAGCTATGCAGTTTGCAAGCAGATTAAAATTCAAAATAGCTCCCAAAACCATAAAACTTTGCTGCAAAATTGAGCTTAGCGATTTAAGCCGTGAGAGAATTTATATGGAGTTTGAAAAGATGTTTGGGAGTAAATATTTATACTATGGATTTTACTACTTTATAAAACTTGGAATTGCCAAAAAACTTTTTAATATCTCTTTTTCAAAAAAAGAGTTTTTCCATTTGGCAAAAATTTATAAAATCAACCCAATTAAAAGCTACTTTTTATATCATTTAAGATATTTTAAAAATATCCCACTTGAAAAAATATCCACCACCCTCCCACTCCCAAACCGCCTAAAAAGAGAAATATCCATAAAAAAACGCCCTAAAATTGTAACAAACAGATTTTTATACGGCTTAGCCCTACGCTACCCCCTAAAAACATTTAGCATCCTCAACCAAAACTGCTGTAAAGAATGGATACAAAAAAACAACCTATGGAATAAAAAATACCACCCACCCTACATCAATCCCAAAAACCCAAGAAAATCCATAATTGAAGGAATAAGGGGGATGGAGAAAATAGTATTAAATTTCTAAAATTTCTTCTAACTCTTTTATTAATCTACTTTTTCTCTCTTTAATTTCATCAATTCCCCACTTCTCATAATTCAACAACTCCTCAGTAATCTTAAAAGAAGTCATTTTATCTTTTTTCCCACCATAAATTTTCTTCTTTATTTCAAAATCTTCATTACTTGCAGAAATATTTTTACTACCTTTTAATAAAGTTAAATTACCAACTGAATAAATAACTTTTTCTGCCTCTTTTTTATCAATTTCACTCCACCCTTTGCTTTTTTCAAATCCCAAAGGTAAAATATGTTCTAAATGAATATTTTTTAATGATAAATATGGATACACCTCACTATCATCTCTATTATGTTCTATCAATAATAAAACAGGCTTAATCCACGCAAAACTATCAATATATTCATAATTTAAATTCTCTTTTGCATATTCTATAACTCTATCTTTTTTTATTTTCTCTTCTAAAAATTCTTTTATCTTTTCCAAATCTTTACCTTTGATAAGCTCAATTAATTTAAAAGAAAGGTGCTTAACTTTATTTAAAGTATATCCACTTATCCAATAAAGATAAAAAAATTTTCTAATTTCTTTAAAGAGTTCTTCTTTTTCTTCAAATCCAACCATATAAGCACTCATAATTATACTTCTTACATAATGTCCCCATCTTAAATACCTCAAAGAGGTAATTATTTTATCCTCATTGTTATAAAATTTCTCTAAATAAAACTTAGCCATTTTTTTAACATCTACTACTGCATCAATTGGATCAATATCTTCAAATACCTTTTTTATCTCTTCATATAAAGATTTTTTAGGATTAGAAGCAAGAGCATAATATTCATATAAAATAAACAAATCATTAATAGAAATATCACTTTGTTTGATAAGTTCTTCAATAGATTGCCAATGAGATATAAATTCATCTTCTTTTTCTTTAATATTATATTTTTCTTCTACTTTCCCTATAAGAAAACTTTTTATTAAATCTGCATTAGTTAAATCAAGCCCTCTATCATTAATTACTTGAAAAAGCTTGATTGCAAAAGCAGTATTTTCACAATCAATCCTAATCATATAAACATTATTTAAAATATACTCAATAAATTCTAATGCTTTTTCTCTATTTAGGTTTTTAAACTTATTTGCAAAAATATAAGCAGTGTTTATAAACTTAAAATAAGGCTCATCATCTTTTAAAATCTCTTTTTTTGTAGGTTTTTTTGTATAACAAAGTTCTCCTTTTATAAGTTTTTCAAAAGAATTTTGATAAGGGGCGTGAGTTGTAAGAGTTAGTCTTAATCTATCATCCAAGTCAAATATTAAAGATTCTATTTTTCTCCTTTTTTCATTAAACAAATCCTTTACCACACTAAAAAATATCATCAAAGTAGTAAGTCTTTGCTGTCCATCTATTACTTCTTTATAGTCCCTATTTTGAGCAACTACAATAGAACCTAAAAAATAACTTTTTTCTCCCTCTTCAAATGCTTCAAATAAATCACTCCATAACTCTTCAACCTGTTCATCACTCCATCTATATGGTCTTTGATATTTTGGAACTTTATATAAGCTATCTTGATTTCCAAAAACTTCTCTTAATCTTAATGTATAAGCTTCAAAATTTTTCATCTTTGCTCCTTTTTACTCATAATACTAAATTTTACTACTTTTTTGTTAAAATTAATCTCAAAAAAGGTAAATCATATGAAATACACTCTACTTATTGACTGTGATGATAAAAAGGGACTTATTTTTAAGATAAGCAAAGTTTTATATGAGTTTGATTTTAATATAGAAACTCAGCAAGAATTTGTGGATAAAGAGAATAACAAATTCTTTTTTAGGGCGGTAATTGTAGGGGATGTGGATAAAGAAAAATTAAAAGAAGCTATATTAAAAGAGATACCGTGTGCGAATGTGAGAATTTATAAAAAAAGAAAAAAGAGATTGTTTTTAATGGCTACAAAAGAAGCCCATGCCCTTGGGGATATTCTTATTAAGTGGTATAGCGGGGATTTGGATGTTGAGATAGTTGGAGTAATTGCAAACAGAGACAATTTAAGGGATTTGGTTGAAAAGTTTGATATTCCTTTTTACTATATTCCAGCTGAGGGAAAAAGCCGCGTTGAGCATGAAAATGAGATGTTAAAAATTATTGAGCCAACCAAACCAGACTTTATTATTTTGGCTAAGTTTATGAGAATTTTAACTCCAAATTTTGTAGAACGTTTTCCAAACAAAATAATAAACATCCACCACTCATTCCTTCCAGCCTTCATAGGAGCAAATCCATATAAACAAGCATATGATAGAGGAGTAAAAATTATAGGAGCAACCGCTCACTTTGTAAATAATAACCTTGATGACGGACCGATAATTGAACAGGATGTAATAAGAGTAAGTCACGAAATGAGCTGGGAAGAGATGAGGTTGCAAGGAAGAGACATTGAGAAAATAGTACTTAGTCGTGCCATTAAACTTGCAATTGAGGATAGGGTTTTTGTCTATGCAAATAAAACGATAATTTTATAAAAAAAAACTTATATCCTACCCAATTTTTAAAATATCTGCTAAAATACTAAATAACTTTAAAGGAGAGGGGTAGGTGTTTAACATCGTTCTTTTTAATCCACAAATACCCCATAATACAGGGGCAATTGGAAGGCTTTGTGTTAATGCAGGAGCTACTCTTCATCTGGTAAAACCTCTTGGGTTTGATATAAGCGAAAAGGCAGTAAAAAGAGCTGGACTTGATTATTGGGATAAATTAAATTTGATAGTTTGGGAAAGTGTTGAAGAGTTTTTAGAGAGTGTGGATATTAATAGATGCTACTTTGCTACCACTAAAACCCAAAAAAACTATTTTGAAGCAAAATTTCAAAAAGGTGATTACATTATTTTTGGAAGCGAAACAAAAGGAATTGATGAAACAATATTAAACAAATACAAAGATAGATGCATAACTATCCCAATGACCAAAAATGGAAGAAGCTTAAACCTTGCTATAAGTTGCGGGATTATTTTATACGAAGCTATCAGGCAAAATTTTAAGGATTTTAAATGAATGCTAAAAAACACTCACTCCTAACTTCAACAGAAGTTAAAATTTATGATGCTTTAAAGAAAAAACTTAAACCATTTTATGAAGTTCAGTCAATTTTAAAAGAGACAAACCCAAGTATGAAATACTCAATCTTAGTTGTAAAATCCGGATTAAAAGCCGCTGAGTATATAAAAGAGGTAATAGAGCATAACGACTTACTCATAAAAATTCCTTATACCAGAAATTACTTTCTTATTATTATGCAAGACAAATCTATAAAAGAGAGTATTTTATATGGAAGTCAACTTGCAAGTATTATTAACACTAAATATATGATAAAAGACAAAACACGCTCAGATGTTAAAATGTCTCTTATTTATGTAGAACACAACACCTCTTTATCTCATCTTGTCTATGAAATAATTCAAACTTACAAAAATCTAAAAAACCTCTCATCAATTATACACAATCTTTGGGTAGAGATAAAAAAGATATGAGAGAAGAAAAATTTAAACAAGAAGTATTTACTCTAAAAAAGTTTTTCTCTATCTATTGTCAAAACAAACATCAAAATCAATCAAAAATCCCATATTCAATAAAATATAAAAGTTTAGAACTTAATTTTGAGATCTCGCTTTGTAATGAATGCAAAGAACTATTTGAATATGCAATACAAAAACTTAAAGAATGTCCAAATGACCCAAAGCCAAGATGCAGAAAATGCAAAAAACCTTGTTATGAAAAAGAAAAATTCAAACAAATGGCAAAACTTATGAGATATTCAGGCATTAAACTTGGACTTAGCAAAATAACTTCAAAGTTTAGAAAAAAAAGTCTTTAAAAAAAGCATAGCCTCCCAAAAAATTGCCTCATCAGAAAAATTTCTTAATCTAAACTCAAATTCAAGTAAATTTTTCAACAATTCATAAAACTCCCTCTCTCTTATTCTAACAGCTAAATCAATTCTCTTTTTTTCAATATCAAAAGGAAGTTTATATCCAAGTAATTCTTCCAAAGAACTATTATTTTTTTTAAGATAAAGATTATACTTATAAAGTTCTTTTATATACTTTATAAAAAATGGCAAAATTCTCCTATAATCCACAAAATTTAACAAAAATTTAAGCTCATCAAAAAAATCCTTCCCATCAAACACCATCCAAGCAAACTCTTCAAGAGACTCTTCTTTATAAAAAAACACTAAACTGTTAACCTCTCTAAGCCCTATCTCTTCTGAATATAAACTAAGTTTTTCTATCTCTTGTTCCAAAAACATAGCATCCACCATCAAAGCAAGCCTCTTTTTAGCCTCATCAGTTATCCTAACATTAAATCTTTGACTTAGCTTATCAATATACTCAATTTTTTCTCTTAAACTTGGTTCAAAAAATCTAACAAAATTATTTCCAAATAGTTTTGGTTTTTTATCTCCATAGTAAAAGTAAAAAAGATATCCATTTTTTATATGCTTTATAAGCTCTTTTAACTGCTCAATAACTTTCTCACTCTTAATAATTAAAACACTCTCTCCTCCAAATAAAGAACTCTCGCTAAGATGTATTTTTGCCCTCTCAAAATCAAAATCCCCATCTCCCATCTTTAAAATATCACTCCCTCTAAACCTCTCTTCTAACTTTTTTTCATACTCTTTAAGATAAAACTTATCCCCATAAAAAAGCAGATAAGAAGGCAAGGAAGAGAGTTTATCAAACTCTTTCTTATACATTCTTGTAAGCTAATCCTTTAATTTTAGCAGTTGCAATATTACTATCTTTAATTTCTATATCAACCTCTTCAAATAGATTAAACTCCTCTTTATTATTCAAAAATACTCTTGCTCCAAGAAGTTTATCTTCTATAATCTTAGCTATTGGAGGAATTTCTTTATCTTCAATTATTCCTTTATACTTTCTCCCAATATTTAAAGCCGCATATCTTGCATACTTTCTATCATAAAAATCCCACTCAACTTTCATAGCTTCTCTTTCAAGCTCACTAAGTTTTACTACTAACGCTTCCACATTTCTTAAAATATAATCCAAAACTCTTTTTTCATTTTTGATAGTAGCTTTTAAGATTCTATGCAAAATCAAATCTGGATACCTTCTAATTGGTGAAGTAAAGTGAGAATATCTCTCAAACCCAAGAGCAAAATGAGGAGAACAAGTCGCATCATACTTTGCTTGCTGTTGAGAGCGAATTATCAACTTATCTACATATTTTTTAATACCAAGCTCTTTTGCTTGCTTTTGAATATCAGCTACTACCTTTACAAAATCACTCTCTTCTACATCAACATTAATTCCAAGACTTCCAAGCTCACTATAAAGCTCATCAAGCGAAGTTTGAGATGGCTTTTCATGAACTCTAAAAATTCCAAAATCTATCATTTTAGCAGCTGCTTTATTTGCAAGTAGCATACAATCTTCTATCAATTTATGAGAAGGAGTCTCTTTTTCAAGTCTTACATCTTTTATCATTCCATTCTCATCTAAACTCATCCTAATCTCATCACTCTCAAATTCAAGCCCATTTTTTAATCTCTCACTTCTTATATGTTTTACTTTCTCCCAAAGAGGCATAAGCCAAGCCAAAATCTTCTCATCCACTTCATCAATCCCATCAAATTTACCATCTAAAAATTCATCCACTCTATCATATGAATATTTCCTATGAGATTTTATAATCCCCTCTATTAGCTCCTCTTTAATTACTTCATTATTTTCATCAAAACTTATCTTAAAAATAAAAGCAAGCCTATCTTCACCCTCTTTTAATGAGCAAATATTTTCACTAAGTTCTCTTGGAAGCATAGGGATTGCTTTGTGAGGGAAATAGATACTAAATCCTCTCTCTCTTGCCTCTTTATCAATATTTCCATTTAAATAAACATACTCACTAACATCTGCAATTGCTACATAAAGCTCATTTTTCTCTTTATCAAAATAAATTGCATCATCATGGTCTTTTGCACTCTCAGGGTCAATCGTGCAAAAAGGAAGATTTGTTAAATCTACTCTATTTGGATACATACTCTTATCTACAAAATCTCCAAAAGCCCTTGCTTCTTGAATTGCTTTTTTGCTAAATTCCTCTTTTTTATCATAAAGCCCAAGAGAAATTTTCTCATCAACCCAAGCATCTTGTAAAACTCCAAGCACTTCTATAATTTTATTGGTATAGTTATTAACCTTTAAAACTGCTCCTTCTGGTAATTTTTTAAGAGCTTTTTTCTTTTCATTTAAAAATACCTCTTTATCAGTTTTTATATTTCTTATAACAGGAACTTTTTTGCCATTTTTTCTTACAAAAGAGACATAAACCACGCTAACCGCAAAAGCTTTTTCTAAAATATAAACAACTTTTGCTTTTGGACGCCCTTTTTTATTAAAGAGTCTTTTTGCAATTACCAAATCTCCATTCCCAGCACCATTTAGATGATGAGCTTCTATTAAATAATCTCTCTCTTTTACTCCAATTGGAACTAAAAAACCAAATCCCTTTTTTGTAACCTCAACTTTTCCAACTCTATAATCCGATTTTAGCTTAATAACTTCACCATTTGTAACAACCCCAAGAGATATTAAATCATTAATAACATCCCTCTTATCCCTTGGAATATCTTTTCTTAAAATTCCCTTTACCAATTTATACGCAAACTCTCTCATCACTTACCTTCTTTTAGTTCATTTAAAGTATTATTTACAACTTCATTCTCTCCATAAGAATCAATATAAGTATTTAAAACTTGAATTGCTTTATCTTTTTTTCCTTGTTTTGCCAAAATTTTAGCAAAAACAATCCAACTATCTGGCTTTTGAGGGTCAAGTTCGTTTGCTCTTAGTGCCCAATATTGAGCTTTTTTTAAGTTATTCATTCTTAAATACCTCTTAGCCAAAATTATAGCTAAATCATATGATTTACTCTCTTTAAATCTTCTTTCTAAACTCACAATTGAAACTTTTTTTTCTCTTATGCGAGTTTCACTAATAAGTGATGCTCTTTGGTGCACACTTTGAGCAACTACTTTTTGAGCTGGTTTTACTATTTTTTTAGTAGTAGTAGGATTTGGAAGTTTTTTATTTAACGCTTCTTTTGGAACAACAAACTCAATTGCTTTAACCTCTTTTGTGTTATTAACTTCAACCTTTTTAGAGTTACTTTGTGAAACTTCAACTTTATTGACTACTTTTTTATCCTCTTTTATCTCCAATAATTTTAAATACTGAGGATTTTTATAAAGATAATATCCTCCTCCAATAACCCCTCCTAAAACAATAAAAGTAAAAAAATATTTTAAAAATAGCTTTCTATAATAAATTTTTTCTAACTCTTCATACCTATGCACTAATTCCCTTTTAAATCCATTTTAGCAATTTCTATATACTTATTAGCTACTCTTTTTCTATTAAATTTATGAGGACTTTTATTATAAAAAAACTCCATTACATCAAAAAGCTTATACATAAACTGATTTGTTGCTCTAAGAGAACCTTTTGTAAATTTATAAATCTTTTTAAAATCACTCTTTTTAAACATATTGGCAATATAACTCTCTTCGCTTCTTAAAAGCTTAGAATAGATAAAATATTGCATCTCTGAGAAAGATACATTTTCTAATCTTATTATGTAATTAATACGTGTTTTGAAATGCTTTAATTCAAGAAGCTTCTTAACATCCGTATCGTGAGTTGCAAAAACAACCGTTACATTACCCTTATCAGCATACATCCTAAGCATTTCCCAATGTTCAGGTGAGAGAAGCTGAGCTTCATCTACCAAAATTACATGATGAAGCCCTTTTCTTAAATCCTTCAAAAACCTCAAAACTTTCTCAGTCTCCATATAAGGATTAGAGATAAAATGAACCTCATTATTGCCTTTTTCTTTCAACTCTTCATAAACTCTTCTTAAAAGCAAACTCTTCCCACTTCCAGCCTCACCCGTTAATAAAATCATCTTCTCTTTTTGCTCAATAGCGGTCATTAAATCCACTTTTTTCTTCTCCGAAGAACTCAACGGCACATAATTTCTCAAATCAACAACATCTCTAAATAGCTCTTTTACATCACTGAATTGTTCCAAAGCCCAAATCCCTTAATGTTTTTTTCTCTTTTTCTTTAATAATATGAGGAGTAATTACAAATACAAGCTCTTTTTTAGTTGAAATTTTATCTCTTGATGAAAAGAGATATTTAATAATTGGAATCTCTTTTAAAATTGGAACTCCATTTACTTTTAAACTCTCATCATCACTAATAAGCCCACCAAGTACAATAGTATCACCATCTTTTACTCTAACTACACTAAGCATCGTATTATCTTTTGTATCTGGTGGCATATCCCTTGTTGTTGAATTGAGTTGGTTAATATCTCTAAATGCACTAATTTTTGGAGCAACACTCAAAATTATCTCTCCATTATCACTTATTTGAGGAGTAATATCTAAAATAACTCCTACAAATTTTGAATCAATTGTATATTGGGTTTGAGGGTTACCATTTTGGTCAGTAACAACACTTGATGCATATTTATAATAAATTGTATCTCCAACGCTAATAATTGCTTTTTGATTATTAAGAGTCATAATCTTTGGATTTGAAATTGAGTTTACATTTCCATATTGAGCTAAGAAATTTAAAAGCCCAGCAACATTAAAAGTAGCCGATTTAAAAACACTCTGACTTCCAACAATATATCTTGCTCTTGCTGGCACGCTAACTGGTGCACCAGTTGCTCCAAGAGATAAAGAAAGAGTTGACCAATCAATTCCGGTATGGTGAGATTTTGAAAGCTCTACGCTATAAATTTTAACATCAATTAATACCTCTTTGGTTAAAGAATCTTGAAGGTTCTTGATATACTCATCCACTGCTTTAATTTGCTTTTTATTACCTGTTACAATAATTACTCCCGTATTTCTATTAACAATAGGAGCAAAAACTTTATCCTTCTCATCAGCTGTATTTTTTAAGATATTATTTAACTGAGTCTCAATTTTATCCCAAAAGTCAAACTTATATTTATTTTTAACCTTTGAATCAGTAGCATCCAATACAGAAGTCCCACTCCTACTACTTGAAATAAAGTTTAGCTTATAGCTTTTTGTTTTGTAATAACTAACAATTAAGTTATTCCCTTCTAATTTATAAAAAAGCCCTCTTTTCCCCAAAATCAAATCAAAAATCTGATTAATAGTATAATCTCTAATTCTAACAAAAGGCATCTTTTCATTTGCAATTTCCCTTGCTTTGCTATCTTTGTAAATGATGTTAATACCGCACTTTTGAGTAGCAAGCAAAGCCAAAAACCTATCAATCGTAATTCTTGCATTTGGATTTAAAGAGTTAGAATAAGAAAACAACTTATTCTCACAACTTGAAGCATTCAACATAGCCACCAAAAGCACTAAAACCGCTGCAATTTTTCTCATTTTTGTTCCTTAATACCTGGGATTTTTACATTTAAGGTCTTAACTACTACTTTGTTATGACAATTTAGATAAAGGGAGCTAAATGTTATATTACTTACTCTACAATTCCCTATTCTATCGCCTATACCAATCCACTTTTTCTCTGTTCTAATAAGCCTATCTCCTAAAAATTCATCAAGCTTTACATAAGCTTTATTATCAAAAATTGCTAATAACGTAATTTTTATACTCTTAACAAGAGTTAGTTTTCTTGGTTGCTTTGGTTTAAAAGCTTCTTCAAAAGGTGGTTTAATTTTATCAAAATTTTTAAGTTGAAATTCATAATTTATAAGTTTATTTACATAATTCATATATTCGCTATCAACACTACTTAAATTTTCACTAAACGCCAAAGTAAAAAAAATCAAAAAAAGTATAACTCTTTTCATTGCTCTTTCCCATATAAAGAGAATGTAACTGAAAAACTATTTGGAGATAAAATCTTCATTTGACTAACCCTTATTAACTCTTTTCTATTTTCATAATCATAAATATACCAAATAAAGTTTTTATAATCACCCTTTAAAGTTAAAGTAACATCAAGTTTTTTAGAGATAAATTTCTGTTTTTGAGGCTTTTTAACTTCTTTTTTCCTACTAAGCTTTTTAACTCTCTTAGGTTCTTTTTTTTGTTGAGTATACAACACATTTTTTATATCAACAACTTCAAGCCCATTTCTTCTTGCATCATCTACACACCCTTTAACAAACTGCCCCCATACATATTGATTAAAATTCACAAAATCAAGTAACTTTGCTAACTCTTCATAAAATATCTTCTCTTTTTTAACCTTTCCAAGGTCCGATTTTAATTGAGAGATTTTTTTATTTAAAGCAAAAATCTTGCTTCTTAAAACAGAAATATCATTATTTAGCTTTGCAATCTCTTCTTTTAAATCTTTGTTTAGATTCTCCTCTTTCTCTTTATACCCCTGAGCAAGAGGGAAAATATAGTAATAAATAACAAATCCTATCAACAATACAATAAAAGCAAGCACATAATAAAACTCTTTTTTATCTCTACCCTCAAAATAAGAATCTATCTTATCAAAAATATTCTCTTTATTCATTCTTTTATCCTAAGTTGAGATTTATATTTTCCATTATCTGAAATAACCTGCGTAAAAGATACCGAAAATCCATTTGAAATCAAATCATCAATTAAATGAGGAATAGCTTTTTCTTTTAGTGCATACACATCAACATAAAACACTCCATCCTCAAAATCAAGTTTACTTAAAAATACTCTATGTTTATTCATAAGAAGAGTAATATCTACTAAATCCTGAGATTTTGGAATATAATCAAATTTCGTTTTATAAACATCTTCAATAAATTCTTTAATAAGGGCTACTTTTTTAGTATACTCATTTATTGTATTTTCAAGATTATCTTTTATACTCTCTAAATCTTTCTTTTTACTAACAAGCTTTGCCTTCTCTCCCATTAAAGCCAACTTTTTCTTTGTTAAGATATTATTTTTGCTCTCTAAAACTTTACCTTGATAAAACAATATCGCTGGATAGATACTAAATAGAATAATTGAAGCGGTTGTCGTTAAGATAATAATCCCACTTGGACGATAAAAAAATGTAGGCTTTCTTAAAAATAAAGAGAAGTTAAATCTTTGATCATTTTTCTTATAAGCATAGTGAGCTTCAAGCATTCCTAAAAATAAAAACGGATCAACTGGAAGTCTATCAAGATTATATTTTTCATAAAATTCAAATCCAAAAGTATCAAGATTTATATACTTTGATACATAATCGTGAAGCCCTGGAATTTTTCCATATTCTGAGATAATATAAAGTCTATCAAACTCATCAATATCATACTCATTTATAACTCTATTCATCTGTTCATTAATAAGTCCTAAGATATTATTAAACTCTTTTTGAATAATTCCAAGAACAATTTGCTCTTGCTTTGTGAATTTACTCCTATCAAGCCCTTTTTGAGTAATTAATTTTTTAAAAGTATCTAAATTAAAATTCTTAATTTTTAACTTTTCTAATGCTTTAAAAATCTGTCCAAGCCCACCAGATAAAGTTGTCATATACACTAAATCGCCATCTGAATAGAAAGTTAAGAAAATCTTATCAAATAAAATTACCGCAAAAATATCATTTGCAGGATGTAAAATCTGCTCTTCATATAACGCTTTATAAGCAAAAGCTGGAAAAGAGATATAATCTATATACCCAGTCTCTTCTAAAATATCTTTAAAAGAGTTTTTAAGCATAATAGCAGGCACAATAATGGTCTCAATTACAACTTGCTTTGGATTTTTTAATCTATCAATAACTTTATATTTGATAATATAATCTTCCGTTTCATTCACTCCGGCATTTTCATAAATTTGAGTCTCAACAAAACTATCCAAATCTACTTTTTCAAGCACACTCTTTTCTACTGTAAAGTTATAAAAAGTAGCATGCTCTAATGGCACATAAGTAGACAAAAGGGCAGAGGATTTTAATTTTCCGTGATAAATCCTAATAAGCTTTCTATCAGTATAAAGGATATATCTTTGCTCACCTTTTACCCCAATAACATTTCTAATATCATAATCATATTTTTTTAAAATTGAGAATTTATATTTTAAATCAGTAAAAGAGAAATTTTTAAAAGCTTCGGTTTTAAGTCTTAGATTAAGTTTTTTCTTCTCTTTTGACTCTTCTTTTTTCTTCAATTTCTCTAAAAAACTTTTAAAATTTAAATTTAACTTTTTCATTTTAATCTACCTCATACCCTAATTCTTCAAGTGCACTCTTCTTTTTAGTCCATTTTGGCACAACTTTTACATAAAGTTCAAGATATATTTTCTTACCGCTAAACTCTTCAAGAAGTTTTCTTGCATACATTCCAATCTCTTTTATTTTTTGACCCTTCTTACCAATAATCATACCTTTTTGGCTTGGTCTCTCAACTATAATTGTAGCATAAACTTTATCTAAATTATCATACTCTTCAATCTTATCAATTATTACATCTGTTTCATAAGGTAACTCATCTCCAAGTTTTTCAAACAAAGCTTCTCTAATAAGCTCTTTGTAAATATCTCTTATATTTTCAGTTGAAATAATTTCCGGATCATAATAGTAAGGATGCTCTGGAAGATGCTTTATAATTTCGTCTAAAAGTTCCTCTCTCCCACTTCCACTAACCGCACTCACTGGAATAACTGCTAATGCTTTACCTAACTCTTCATACTCTTTTTTCTTTTTCTCAACTTCTTCTTTATTTACCAAATCAGTCTTTGTCAAAACCACAATATGAGGAATATTTTTTTTATTTAACTCCAAAAACCACCTATAACCATCCAAATCATCTCTAACATCAGCCAAAAACAAAACTAAATCACTATCACCTAACGCTTTTAGTGCCTCTTTTAACATAAACTTATTAAGAAGTTTCTCTTTTTCGTGAAGCCCTGGCGTATCAAGCAAAATAATTTGATTGTCTTTGTGCATTACAATTGCGTTAACTCTTTTTCTGCTTGCATTCTCTTTTGGAGATACAAGTGCAATTTTTTCTCCAAGAAGCCAATTAAGAAGGGTTGACTTCCCTGCATTTGGCTTTCCTAAAATCCCAACAAATCCACTCCTTGGCATTTTTCCCCTTATAAAATGTATTTTGTTAAATCTTCGTTATCAACTATATCTTCAAGTCTGCTTTTTACATACTCTTTATCTACCAAAAACTCTTCTCCCTTATATTCATCAGCATTAAAGTTAATATCTTCAAGCACCTTCTCAACAACCGTGTGAAGTCTTCTTGCTCCAATATCCTCTGTTTTTTCATTTGCAAGATATGCATACCTTGCAATCTCTCTTAAAGCATCTTCGCTGAATCTAAGCTTAACCCCTTCAACTTCAAGTAATTTTTGATACTGTTTGATTAAAGAGTGTTTTGGGCGAGTTAGAATCTGATAAAGTGCCTCTTCATCAAGGCTATTAAGCTCAACTCTTAGAGGAAACCTACCTTGAAGTTCTGGAATTAAATCGCTTGGCTTGCTAACATGAAAAGCACCAGCGGCAATAAATAAGATATGATCAGTCTTTACATACCCGTATTTTGTATTTACTACACTCCCCTCAACTATTGGCAGCAAATCCCTTTGAACCCCCTCTTTGCTTGGGTCTTGGCGAGTATTTCCAGTTGCTGCGATTTTATCAATCTCATCAATAAAGATAATCCCATTTTCCGCTCTTTTTATAGCCTCTTTTTTGAGCTCCTCTTTATTGATAAACTTCTCAGCCGCTTGTTTTCTTAAAAGCTCTTTTGCTTCTTTTACACTAACTTCTTTTTTCTCTTTGTTTTTATTAAAAATCCCGATAATTTTTACAATACTCTCTTGGGCTTTAATCATCTCAGGCGGCAAATTATCATCATCAAGCCCTTCCTCAACTTCAATGGTGATTTTAAGCTTATCCACTTCTCCTTTTTTTACCCTCTCTTTCATCTTCTCAAATGTCTTTTGATAATCTCTTTGTTTCTCCTCAGGGGCGTTTTTTGGAAGCGGTGGGAGAAGTTTTTTAGTAATTTCATTAATAATTTCCTCTTCAATTTGCTCTTTTCTCTCCTCTTCCATCTCAGCTCTAACCAAATTCATAGAATTATTTACAAGGTCTCTAATCATACTCTCAACATCTCTTCCAACAAATCCAACTTCTGTATATTTACTTGCTTCTACTTTAATAAAAGGAACTTTCATCATTTTTGCCATTCTTCTTGCAATCTCAGTCTTACCAACTCCGGTTGGTCCAATCATAAGAATGTTTTTTGGCAAAATATCATCTTGCCACTCTTTTGGGAGCTTCATTCTTCTGTATCTGTTTCTAAGGGCAATTGCTATTGTCTTTTTTGCATCCTTTTGTCCTACAACATACTCATCAAGATATTTCACAATCTCTTTTGGAGTCATCTTGCTCATTTATCCTCCTCTAATTTTAATAGTGTAATATTTGTATTTGTATAAATGCAAAGCTCTCCTGCAATCTTTAACGACTCCCTAACCAAACTTTCCGCATCAAGATTAGCGTGTCTATCAAGTGCTCTTGCTGCTGAAATCGCAAAGTTTCCACCGCTTCCAATTGCTGCAAGCTTCCCATCTTCTGGCTCTACCACATCTCCATTACCTGAGAGGATAAAGATATGTTTAGTATTAAGAACTATCATCATAGCTTCAAGTCTTCTTAAATACTTATCCCTTCTCCACTCTTTTGCAAAATCAATAACTGCTTTTAACAAATCCCCTTTTCTATTTTGAAGGTGATTTTCAAACATATCAAACAAAATAAAAGCATCAGCCGTACTTCCGGCAAACCCAGCAAGAACTCTTCCGTTATACAAAGTCCTAACCTTTTTTGCATTTCCTTTTAAAACGGCGTTACCAAAAGTAACTTGTCCATCTCCTCCAATTACCGCAACTCCATCTTTTTTATATCCAAGTATGGTAGTTGCCTCTAAATTTATACTCATTACTCACCCTCTACTTCCACATTAAGTTTTGCATGAATCCCATGACCAAGCTTAATATCAACTTCATAACTTCCAGGAGCTTTAATTGAAGTGTGCTCAATCTGTTTTTTCTCAATATCAAATCCAAGTTCTTTTAACTTCTCCCCAATTTCCTTGTTTGTAACAGCTCCTATAAGCTGCCCACTTGCCCCAAGTTTGTGTTTTAGTTTTAAAGTAGTATTTTCAAGTTTTTCTTTTACCTCATTAATAGCCCTAAGTTCAGCTTCAAGCTCGGCTTTCTTTTTAGCTTCTTCTTTTTCCCACTCTTTAATTACCGCATCGGTTGCTACTTTTGCCAATCCTCTTGGAAGTAAAAAGTTTCTTGCATATCCATCTTTTACATTTTTTATCTCACCCGCTTTACCAAGTCCTTTTACATCTTTTATAAGTAATACTTTCATTTTCATCCTTTTTCACAAATTTTTAATTATTTAAAAAATCTACCTTGAATTTTACTCAAAATTAGATAAAATTGCAAAAAGAGCAAAAAAAGGATAGAGGATGCCAAAGCCTACACCTATTGATGAAGAAGTTACATTTGAAGATGTTGGGATTGGAAATAGACCTGTTATTAGCAAAACAGACTTAAAAGGAATTATTACTTATGTTAATAAGCCTTTTGCACAACTAACTGGATATTCGCGAGAAGAGTTAATAGGACAACCTCACTCAATTGTTAGACATCCCGATATGCCAAAGTGGGTTTTTAGACAGATGTGGGAGACCATTGAAAAGAATGAGAAATGGAGAGGATTTATCAAAAATTTAAGAAAAGATGGAAAGTATTTTTGGGCTGAGACATTTATTGAACCTATTTTCGATGAAAATGGACAAAAAATAGGCTACATTAGCATAAGAAAACCAGTCTCTCAAGCAGACAAAGAAAAATATAGCAAACTCTACGCAGAAAAAAAGGAATAAAAAATGCTTATCATACTTAAAAATTCTAAAATCTATGGAGTTGATAAAAGATTTTTAAAAAACATTAATTCACTAGAAGATTTAGCCCAAGAGATAAACACTCTCAAACTCCAAATTGCAAATTTAAAACAAGAGACAATTTCAATCAACAACACAAACTATAAAATCAAAAAAATTGAAATACTCTCACCAGATGACATTGAAATTTATGATTTAACCCAAACCCAAGAAGAGATTACAACTCCTCAGCCTAGCGAATTTGAAAACTTCATTGAAAAACCTAAACAAAAAGAAGAACCTGAACTTGGTGGACTTGAAGATTTGCTAAAAGAAGAACCTAAACAAAAAGAAGAACCTGAACTTGGCGGACTTGAAGATTTGCTTAAAGAAGAACCTAAACAAAAAGAAAATGAACTTGGTGGACTTGAAGACTTGCTTAAAGAAGAACCTAAACAAAAAGAAAATGAACTTGGTGGACTTGAAGATTTGCTTAAAGAAGAACCTAAACAAAAAGAAAATGAACTTGGCGGACTTGAAGACTTGCTTAAAGAAGAACCTAAACAAAAAGAAAACGAACTTGGTGGACTTGAAGACTTGCTTAAAGAAGAACCTAAACAAAAAGAAAACGAACTTGGTGGACTTGAAGACTTGCTTAAAGAAGAACCTAAACAAAAAGAAAACGAACTTGGTGGACTTGAAGATTTGCTTAAAGAAGAACCTAAACAAAAAGAAAATGAACTTGGTGGACTTGAAGATTTGCTCAAAGAAGAACCTAAACAAAAAGAAAATGAACTTGGTGGACTTGAAGACTTGCTTAAAGAAGAACCTAAACAAAAAGAAAATGAACTTGGTGGACTTGAAGACTTGCTTAAAGAAGAACCTAAACAAA
>Ga0256837_1000479_pt1 | contig 33558 bp, 40 predicted proteins | sample 4562384metaG_FD_185976 | JGI IMG/M metagenome (GOLD analysis project Ga0256837, IMG submission 185976) | Hydrothermal vent microbial communities from Guaymas Basin, Mexico - 4561-384 | ecosystem: Environmental > Aquatic > Marine > Hydrothermal vents | place: Mexico: Guaymas Basin | collected... | reverse complement strand
CCAGCTAAATTTATTAATTCACAAAATAGAGGTACAAAAGGTAAAAAAGGAATTGAATTAACAGAAGGTGATTTTATATATAAAATATTTAATACTCATTCTCATTCTAATTTATTTTTTATAACAGAAAATGGTCATATTTTTGCAACGAAAGCTTATAATATTCCAGATTCTAATAGAGGTTCTTATATTCAAAATATAATTGATATGGAAGAAAAAAGTCAAATTGTTGAAATTGTTGAAGCTAAAGAAATATCTGAAAATAAAGAATTAGTTTTATTTACAAAATTAGGAAATGTTAAAAAGACAAAATTAACTGAATTTAATGGAGCTTTTAGAAAGAGAGGAATTAACGGTATTAATCTTATTGAATCAGATATTGTTACAAATGGACATATTGTAGATACAGATTCAGAAGATAGTGTCATTATTGCTACTAAACAAGCAAAATCAATAAGATTTAATCTTTCTGAGATAAAAAGTATAGGAAGAGTATCTAAAGGTGTTAGAGGTATTAAATTAAAAGAAAATGATTATGTCATAAAAAGTGCATTAATAGAAAATGAAAAGTCTTTAGTTTGTACTATAACTGAACAAGGTATGGCAAAAGTTACTCCTGTTAATAATTTAAAACTTCAAAGTAGAGCTGGAGTTGGTGTTATTTGTATGAGTTTAACTAAAAAATCTGGAAATTTAGTATCTTTACTTTCTTGGCCTTCAGAAAATGCTAAAAAAGATTTAGTAACAATTACTGAAAATGGTGTTATTAATAGAATTAAAGTTGAAGATATTAAGCCAACAGGAAGAGTTACAAAAGGTGTAAAACTTGTAAATGTTTTAGAAAATGATTCTATAAAAATGACTATTTTAGCTGATAGAGAAGAAATTGAAGAAGGTGGTGAAAATGAGTAATGATTATAATGCAGGAAATATTAAAGTTTTAGAAGGTTTAGAAGCTGTAAGAAAAAGACCTGGAATGTATGTTGGTGATTCTGGTGAAAGAGGTATGCACCATTGTTTATGGGAAATAATTGATAATTCTGTTGACGAGGCTTTAGCTGGATATGGAAATGTAATTGAAATGGAAAGAGACGAAGATAATGTTTTTTCTGTAAGAGATTATGGTAGAGGTATCCCTGTGGAAACTCATTCACAAACAGGTTTGTCAGCTTTAGAAACTGTATTAACAGTTCTTCATGCTGGAGGAAAATTTGATTCAGATACTTATAAAGTATCTGGAGGTCTTCATGGTGTTGGAGCTTCTGTTACAAATGCATTAAGTGAATGGTTAGAAGCTAAAGTTTGTAAAGATAATAAACTTTATAAAATAAGATTTGAAGAAGGTGGTTCTAAATCAACAGGATTATCTGAAATAGGAGAATGTGATAAAAATGGAACATTTATAAAATTTAAATTAGATAAAAAAATATTTAAAAATGGTATTCATATTCAAGATAGTTTAGTTATTGAAAGAATTAGACAAATTGCATTTTTAAATAAAGGTTTAAGAATGGTTTATAAATATCCAGGAGAAAATGGAGAAACTATAACTGCAGATTTTAAATATGATAATGGTTTAATTGATTTTATTGATTTTATTAGAGACGGACAACCTTTATTAAATGAGCCTATTAATATTGAAGGAAATAAACATGACGTTCAAGTTGAAGTAGCTTTAGCATATGAAGTTACAGGATTTGACGCAAAAATAAAAAGTTTTGTTAATAATATTAGAACTAAAGAAGGTGGAAGTCATGAGCAAGCAGCAATTAAAGCTATTTATAATTCTGTTGTTCAAAAAATGAAAGAAAAGAATAAAAAAACTGTAAAAAATATTAAATTGGAAGATATTAAAGAAGGTTTAGATTGTGTAATTTCTGTAAGATTATTTGAACCTGAATTTGAAGGTCAAACAAAAGGTAAATTAAATTCTTCTGAAGCATATAAAGCAACTTTTGCTATAGTTAAAAATTATTTGGTAACTTATTTTGAAGAAAATCCAAAAGATTTTGACAAAATAGTTAAAAAATTAGAAACAGCAAGTAAAGCAAGAGAGGCTGCAAAAAAATCTAGAGAAGCTATTAGAAAAACTGAATCTGATAGTATGGTTGGAATTTTACCTACAAAACTTGCAGATTGTTCTTCTAAAAAACCAGAAGAATGTGAGTTATTTTTACCGGAAGGTGATTCTGCAGGTGGTTCAGCAAAACAAGCTAGAGATAGAAAAACTCAAGCAATTCTTCCATTAAAAGGGAAAGTTTTAAATGTTATGAAAGCAGCTTTGGCTAAAGTTTATAAACATGAAGAAATTGGATCTTTAATTACAGCTTTAGGTTGTGGTATGGATAAAGATATTGATTTATCTAAGTTAAGATATCATAAAATTATTATTATGGTTGACGCAGACGTAGACGGTGGACATATAGCATTTTTATTATTATTAGCATTTTTTAAACATTTTAAACCTGTTGTAGAAGCTGGTCATTTATATTTATCTGTACCACCTTTATATAGATTATCTAAAGGTTCTCAATATCATTATTTTAACAATGATAAAGAATTAAGTGACTTTTTAAAAGAAGAAAAGAAACGTTTAAAAAGTAAAGACGAAATGGCTGGTTGGAGTAAAATGAGATTTAAAGGTCTTGGAGAAATGAACCCTGACCAATTAAAAGAAACAACTATGGATCCTAAAACAAGAAAATTAGTACAAGTAGTTATTAATGATAGTATAGATAGTATTCTTGAAGACGACGAAGCTATTGAAGAAGTTTTACAACTTTTAGGAGCTGAAGATCCTCAATTTAGACGTTGGTTCTTAATGAACTTTTCAAAAGAAATAGAAGTTGATTTCTAAAAAGAAATATACAGGATAATTCCTGTATATTAAATAAATAATGTAAAGCCTTTTATTTTCTTTTTTAATTCTCTTAAAAAAGCTTTATATGCTTTATATTTTCCTGCATTTGAAGGTTCGTCATAATATAATTCTAAAATTACACCATGATTTTGATTTAATTTAAAAGATATATTTAAAGAAGCTAAATTTGAATTTGAATATTTAGTTCTTTTCAAAATAAATTCTTTTAAATCTTTATCTGCTTCAATTCCTTTAATTTTTGTAATCATAAAAAAACCTTTTATATAAAATCTTTAGGTGATTTAGATAATTCACCATATTTTAATTTAGCGTTCATGTATTTAGCATGAAATGTTCTAAATCCAAATCTATCAAATATTTCAAGATTTTCTTGTTTGTCGTCATAAGCCATAAATGGAATTTTATCACTTTCGTCAAAATACTCTTTAAGTCTTTTACTTTTCAAAATTTCGTCAAGTTCTAAAGAGTTTTCTCTATGAAGAATCATATCAAATTCAAATCCATATTCTTCAAGAAATCTATAATCTAAATCTTCCATTTTTCTTGCTGTTACACAAATTTGAGAAAATCCAGTTTTCTTAAATTCATAATATAATTCAGATAATGGAAGAAGTTTATCTTTTGAAATAATATCCCAATCTTTGGAAGTTTCTCTCCAATAATCTAGGTCAAATTCTCCATTAGATTTAAATCTAATTCTATGTGAAGAATCAACAAGAGTCTCGTCAAGATCCCATGCAATAACCATTTGTTTTGTATTTATCATAAATATCCTTTTGTTTTTTTAATTTATATTTTAAATATTAAAATACTTGATTAGTAGTAGTTATATATTCTTTAAATATATGATATAATCAATAAAAAAGGATATAAAATGAAAAGAGAATTTGATATTGGAATGGATATTTTTAAAAAAGAAAATATTGAAAAATTAAGAAATGATATTTTATATATTTATTTTTATGTTTCTGTATATATTCCTTCTGTTATAGATAATTTTGATAATCAAGATATTATTGCTCAATCATGTATAGAAGATAGTAAAACTTGTGAAAATTTATTAATTTCTTTAAAATTATTAGAAAAAGGTGTTAATATTAATAATCTAGCTGATTTAGCGTCAAAAATAATTACTAATGTAGAACATTTAGCTTATAAAGTACCTGATTATCAAAAAAATAATAATTTTGATAAAAAATATTTTAATAAATGGAAAAATAAAATTTTAAATATAATTAATTCTTAATACTTTTTATAACAAAATTTAAAAAAGGTTTACTTATGGAAAAATTTTTCAAAAATAAAGAGTGTTTAATTACATTTACAGAAAATAATGCAGGTGAACAAATGTTTTTATCTGCATTTGATTTACCAAGAGACGATAAATTTATTTATATAGATTTAATTGAAGTTAAAAAATATGCAAGAGGTGAAGGGTTAGCAAGAGAAACTCTTTTAAAATTTATTGATATAAAAAGAAAAGAAGGATTTAAATATTTCTTTTTATTTGCAAGTTATGATCCAGATTATTATGATAATCCCGATTATGAGAATGGATTAAAAGGTTTAGTAGATTTTTATAAATCTGTTGGATTTAAAAGTATAGTTAATGAATTTTGTAATTTTGATAAAATAGATATGAAGCTTTATAAAGAATAAAGCCTCATATTAACTATTCAGTTTCTTTTTTTATTTCTGAATCTTCTTCAGTCTCTGATACGTTATTTTCCTCAGAATCAGTTTCTTCTTCAACTTCTGTATCTTCTGTTAAAAATTCAAATTGTTTTGCAAGTTTATTAAGTTCAGTTTTACTAACTTCAATTCCTTGTCTTTTTAACAACATTACTGATTCTCTTAAAGTAGTTCTATAAACTTCAACATTTTCTTTAAAATCTTCAACAGAATTTTCTGTTTCAATATAAGTAAATTCAAATGTACCTTTATTTGTTTTGATTTTACCATTTTCTAAATGATTCACAATAATCCCATTTTCAGACAAAGATTGAAATAAATCTTTAAAATTATCAAACTTTTCATTTGTAGATTCGCTATATAGTAATATTTGTTTAGGCATAAGTATATTCTCCTTTAAGGTTTTTAAAATAATTACTTATTATATATAAAAATACTTAAATAAATCTTAAATTGATTTATTAATAATATTATTTTCTAATATAACCATTGTTGTTGGAGTACTTAAACTAATATTTTTTTCTACAGAATAATTAAAAAATATTTCATAAATATATGCTTTATCTTTAATTCTTGTTTTTTCATTATCTGAATAATAAAAAACATGCCAAGTTAAAGCATGGTCACCTGGATTATCTAAAAAAATTTCAATATCTTTATCAAAATTAATATTAATTGGTAAACTTGATTTTTTAACTTTCTCAAAAGCTTCTTGAAAAAATTCTCTAATTTCTTCACTTTTAATTTTTTCATTATTATCTTTTAAATAACCAATATTAAAAACTAATTTTTCTCTTAAACCTCCAACTCTAGATAATTTTGATAAATTATTAATAACAGAACTTTCTAATTTATTATTTGCAATATATATTCTATGATTATCTACTTCATTTCTAATAACTGTAGAAAATAATCCAATACTATTAACAATACCATAAATATTTAATTCAGGAACTTCAATTAAATCTTCTTCTGAAATTAAATTTGAAAACAACATTAATAAACCACTTTTTATAGGAGGAAACCATGTTCCACTTGTAAGACCTAAAAATACACCTATTGAAGCAATTGTAGCTCCTAAACCTAATATATTTGATAATCCTGTTATATTTAATATAATAATTACTGAACCTATAAAAATTACTATTTTTAACATTAGTTTCCAAACTAATCTAGAGTTTTCTTGTCTTCTTTTATTTGAAGAATTTCCTATTTTTATTTCTATAAAATAAGCTAAAATTTCATAAGTTGAAAAACTTAATATATAAATGAAAAGAATACTTAAGCCTTTACTGATATAAAAAGGAATTCCTTTTAAATCATGGTCTACAAAAATAATATCTTTAACTACAAATATTAAAAATATCCAAATAATTAAACTTCTTATAAGTAAGATAGCTTTATTTAAAGATTTTTCTTTTTTAAATTTATTTTTAAATAAAAAAGTCATTATATATTTTGTTGAAATTAATAAGATTACTGTTATTATTAGAAATGTTATATTATATGGAGTTAATATTGTATTTATTAAAGAATCCATTCTTATCCTTTTAATGATATATGTAATTATATCTTATAGAAGATTAAAACTTCTTTAAAATATTTTTATGTATAATTCTTTTATGGAAAAATATTTAAAAACAAATTTTAAACAACAAGAAATTTTAAGATTAATAAAACAAAATAATGCTGATTTATATGATATATATTTTTATAAAAGTAAAAGATATAAATTTCCGGTTTCAAATTTAATGATTGTTTCAAGAGAAAAACTTCTTAAAATAGTTAGAGAATATATAAGAAAAAGTGATTATATTTCTGAAATATTTTTAGGAAATGATTTTTATTTATATAATATAATTTTACCTTTTACCGAAGAAAAAGAGGTATTTAATGTTTTGAAGAAAATAGAATTTAAGTTGAAAAAACCTCATGGATATTCAATATTTAAATTAACAAATGAATCTGGTTTAGATAATTTAATTAATAATTCTTTATTTGATATAAAAGAACATTTAGATACTATTACTTATTAATAAGTTTTTTAAAACTTTTAATTTAAAAAAAAAGGATTTATATGAATTTTATAACTTTTTTAGAATTCAATGGAATGTTGTTTGCACTGTTAGGTGCTATTTATATGAGTAGAAATCAAACTACTTACAAAAATACAATGCTATATGCATTTTCATTTTTTACATTTAGTAATATGTCTATGTTGATAGTAGCATATGAGCATAATATGTTACCTCTTGTAATTCAACAAATTTTATTTTTTACAGGTGCTATTATTGGTGTAAAATTACAAATGAAAAATGTATTATCTTTAGAGAAATATCTGAAATATAATAAAATATTTAATATTATTCTTTTTGTATATATTTCTCTATTAATTTTATTCGTATCAAGTAATTCAATTGATTTTTCTTTTGTTATGGATAATATTGAAATCTTTGCTGCAATATTGGCAATTATAGGTAATTTTCTTTTACCAAGAGAATTATATTTAGCTAGAATTGCTTTTCAGTTATTTATCATAGCAGATATACTTTATGTATTTATTGCATATGAACATAATATGTATTTTTTCCTTGTACAATCTTTATTTACTGTTTATACAGCTTATAAAGGTTTAAAAAATACAAATATCTCAATGAGAGAACATTCTTCTTTAAATGTAGCAACTTAATGTTGCTATATTTATCTATATAGATTATATAAAATATAAAAAAATCCTATTACAAATAAATTTTTAACTTTTAGTTTAAAAATTAATTAAAAATAAAAAAAAGGATTAGTATGTTTAGTAATCAACTAACAAAATCAAGAAAAGAAAAAGCAGATAGATTAAAAGAAGCAGGAATGAATCCATTCCCGGCTATAGAAGAACCTATTATAGAAAGCAATCTTCCAAATTTTCAAAGTTTTTATAAAACACCTGAAAATTTAGATAAAAGAAGATTTGTATTTACTGGTAGAGTAATGCTATTAAGAAAAATGGGGAAATCTGGATTCTTTACATTTCAAGGAAAAAGTGATAAAAGACAACAAGTCTTTTGTTCTTTAAAAGAAATGGGTGATAATTACCCTGTTTTTAAAAATATGCTAGATATTGGAGATATTATAAAAGTAGAAGGAACTTCTTACTTTACAAAAACTGGTGAATTAACAGTTTTATGTGAAAAATTGACAATTTTAACTAAGGCTTTATCTCCTCTTCCTGAAAAATTTCATGGATTAGAAGATCCAGAAACTAGATATCGTCAAAGATATTTAGATATGGTAATGAATCCAGAAGTTACTAAAACAATGATTTTAAGAAGTAAAATTATTAATGTTATTAGAAATGTTATGAACGGAAATGACTTTTTAGAAGTTGAAACACCTGTTTTAAATAATATCCCTGGCGGAGCAAATGCTAAACCTTTTATAACTCACCATAATGCTTTAGACGCAGAAAGATTTTTAAGAATTGCTCCAGAGCTTTATCTTAAAAGATTAATTGTTGGTGGAATGGATAAAGTTTATGAAATTGGTAAAAATTTTAGAAATGAAGGTATTGACGCCACACATAATCCAGAATTTACTTCTATGGAATTTTATTCAGCTTATACAAATTATAAAATGCTAATGGAATTTATAGAACTTTTATTCAAACATATTATTCAAACTATTCAAGGTGAACAATATAAAATAAAATTTGGAGAGCAAGTGATAGATTTCAATAATTGGAAACAAATTCCTTATAGAGAAGCTTTAATTACAATTGGAAACATTCCTGAAGATATTATTGACGAAGTTGAACCTTTATCAATGTATCTAAGAGAACAAGGTTGTGAAAAAGCAAATGGAACATTATCTCGTGGTAAATTATGGGAAATAGCTTTTGACGAGTTTGTTGAAAAAGAAATTATTGACCCTGTATTTATCACAGATTATCCAATTGAAATTTCCCCATTAGCAAGAAGAAATGATTCAAATCCAGATATAGCTGAAAGATTTGAATTATTTATTGCAGGTCGTGAGATTGCAAATGGTTTTAATGAATTAAATGATCCTGAAGATCAATATGAAAGATTTGTTGATCAAGTTTCTCAAAAAGAAAATGACGACGAATCAATGTTTATGGATAAAGATTTTATTAAAGCTCTCATGATAGGAATGCCTCCTACTGCAGGTGCTGGTATTGGTATTGATAGATTAGTTATGTTGTTAACAGATAATTCTTCTATCAGAGACGTTATTGCATTTCCTGCAATGAAATAAATAGCCTCTTTTGAGGTTATTTATCTTTTTAGATTTATTAGAATTTAATATTATAAACGCTATAATATTTTTATTAAATATCTTATTACAAAGTATGTTTAAATTTTTTAAAATTTAAATAAATTAAATCAAGGAGAGTTATGTGCTCGTAAGAACAGATTTTAGTCTTTTTAAATCAGCATTAAAAATTGAAGACGCTGTTACATTGTCTGAAGATATTGCTGTTTTATGTGATAACACTTTATTTGGTGTTTTACCTTTTGTTTATGAATCTCGTAAACAAGATAAATTACCAGTTATTAGTGTTGAAAAGGTTGTTGGTGGAGCAAAATATATTTTTATTGCTCTTAATAAAAAAGGTTATGACGAATTATTAGTTTTAGAAACATTTAATCATTTTGAAAAAGGGTTAAAAACACCTTCTGGAAATTTGAGAATAATTGTTTCTGAAATTATAGATCCTTTAAAAGAAATAATTCCTGTTGAATATGGAATTTTATCAAATAATTCTTTATCAAATAGTCTTATAAAAGATTATTGTAAAAATTTAATTGAAACAAAAGTTTTAAATGGTAGAGATATTAAGGATAAATATACAGTTGGTTTATTTTCAGCTATTGGAAATAAATCTAATATGGAAAAAGAAATCTTAAATATTGATTTTAATTGTATTGCTGGAAATTTTAAAGAACTTAAAGAAGTTCTATTAAATGACGGTGTTTCTGATTATTTTGTTTTTGGTAATCCAAATCCACCTAAATTTAAATTTTTGGAAAAATATGCAAAAGAAGAAGGAATTTTTCATGAAGCAATAAATGATCAAGAACTTTTTGAACATTATTGTAAAAAAGGTCTTTCAAAAAGATTTAATGGAAAAGAAATTCCAAAAGAGTATATAGACAGATTGGATTTTGAAATTAATGTAATTAAAGGAATGAAATTTCCTGGATATATGTTAATTGTTTGGGATTTTGTAAATTATGCTAAAAGAGTGGGAATTCCTGTTGGACCTGGTCGTGGATCAGCTGCAGGTAGTCTTGTTGCATATTCTCTAGAAATTACAAATATAGATCCTATGAAATATGATTTGTTATTCGAAAGATTTCTTAATCCAGATAGAGTTTCTTTTCCTGATATTGATATGGATTTTTGTCAAGAAGGTAGAGGAAAAGTAATTGATTATGTAATTGAATCTTATGGTCAAGAATGTGTTGCTCAAGTAATTACTTTTGGTAAGGTTGGTGCAAAAAGTTCTATTAGAGACGCAGCTAGAGGTTTGCAAGAACCAGAATATTTAGCTGATAAGATTGCAAAATCAATTCCGGAAACACCTGGAACTACTTTAGAAGGTTTTTATAAAGAAAATCAAGATAACTTAGAAAAAACTTTTAAAGAAGATTATAAGGTTAAAAAGATTTTTGACGGTGCTAGAAAAATTACAGGATTTACAAGAAATTTAGGTATTCATGCTGCCGGTTTAATTATTGGAACAGATAAAATCTATACAAAAGCTCCTGTTTATGATATTAAAGGTGTTAGTGCTGTTGGTTATGACGGTAAATATCTTGAAGACGTTGATCTTGTAAAATTTGATTTTCTTGGATTAAAAACATTAACTACTATTGATTTAGCAGTTAAATTAATAAAAGAAAACAAAGGTATTCAAATTGATATGAATAATATTGATTATGAAGATAGAGAAACTTTTAAAAAAATATCTCAAGGTGAAACTATTGGAATGTTTCAAATTGAATCAGCAGGTATGCAAGATTTAAATAAAAGATTAAAGCCAGATACTTTTGAAGACTTAATTGCGGTTCTAGCGTTATTTAGACCTGGTCCTATGGAAAGTGGAATGCTCGATTCTTTTGTTAATCGAAAAAATGGAAAAGAAAATATAGATTATTTTTATCCAGAAATGAAAAAAGCTCTAGAGCCTATTTTAAAGCCTACTTATGGTGTCATTGTTTATCAAGAACAAGTTATGCAAATAGTTCAAACTATTGGTGGATTTTCTCTTGGTTATGCAGATATTATTCGTAGAGCTATGGGTAAAAAGAAAGATATGTCAGTTTACAATGCCGAATTTTCTGAAGGTGCTGAAAAAAATGGATTTAATAAGAATAATGCTTCAGAATTGTTTAAAAAAATAGAAAAGTTTGCTGGATATGGTTTTAATAAATCACATTCAGCTGCTTATGCTATGGTTACTTTTCAAACAGCTTGGTTAAAAACACATTATCCTGTTGAATTTATGACAGCTCTTATAAATACAGAGACTAGTGATATTGTAAAAATGGTTGGTTATGTAAAAGAAGCTATGAGAATGGGTATAGAGGTTAAAAGGCCTTGTTTATCTACTTCTAAAAGCTTATTTACAACTGACGGAAATATTATTAATTATGGTCTATCTGGTGTTCTAGGTGTTGGTCATGGTGCAGAAAATATTATTAATCTTTATCAAGAAAATAAAGATTTAAGTTTTTTTGAATTGATTACATTAATTCAAAAAGATCCTAAAAAAGATCTTGAACTTGTAAATAAAGAGATTAATAAGCTTACAAGAAAGTTACTTTCTCTTAAAAATAAAGGTTCTAAATTATCTGAAAAGATAACTAAGTATGAATCTTTTGAAAAGAAGCTTTCAAAAGCTCAAGAAAATGCTTTAGTAAAAGCAACAAATGAGATTGTATTAATTCGTCAAGAATATCAATCTTTATTAGAATCTAAAGAATCTCTTATTGTTAAATTAGATTCAATGCAAGCTAAATTTGATAATGAAAATAAATTTTTTGAAAAATTAAATAAAAGAGTTTTTCATAATTTAGCTGCTATTGGAGCTTTTGATATATTCGGATATTCAAGAAAATTTTTAATAGAAAATATGGATTCAATCCTTTCTTTAAAATTTCCTGAAAAAATAACTAAAGAAGAGTATTCTATGCAAGAATTAATTAAGTTTGAACTTGATTTTGCAAAAATAATGTTTGTAAATCCTTTTGGTGATAAACTAGACGGAATTCAAATATTTGAAGAAACTCCGGTTGTTTCTATTGTTGAAAAAACAAAAGCTTATAAAAAAGATCGTTCTGAATATACAAAGTTAAAATTTGTTTATCCAGATTTAAGAATGGTTGAAGTTTCTGATTTTAATAATAAATCTGATAAATATCAGATAGGGGATTTAGTTGTAGTAAATATTCGTGAAAACGGAAAATATAAAAATCTGCAATATATAAAACCTTTTAACTTAAAAGATTTTAAAAGTAAGAAACCTGAAGCAAAGATTTTAGAAATTAATGTTTTAGAAGAAATTCCTGAAAATATAGAGTCTTTTGATATTGTAAATGTTTATGATTCTAATGGTGTTTTAATTATGAGTATGAATTAATTTTCATACTCATAAATCTTTTTAGATTAATTACATGTAGGTTTTTCTATTTGACAGCCAAAATCTTCTTCATTATTTAAAAAATCAAAATTTTCTTTAAAATGGAAATTTTCATTAACTTTTATTTCATTTAATATCTCTTTTTCTCCTATAAAAATTTCTTTTTTATTTTTTATAAGAACTGGAACTTGTTTAATATTCAATATATGAAATAATTCCGAATAATTTTTATAAGAATCTATCTTTATATTTTGAATATTATTTTCTTTTATATAATTTTTAACTTTTAAACAATGTTTACAATCTTTTTTTGTTAAAAGTATTAAATTAGAATAAATCTTATGTTGTGGAGAAATAATATTAAAACTTAAAATTATTAAAATAATATTTAATATTGTATAAATTTTATTTAGATTAATTAAAGATAGTATTATAAGGCCAGAAAAGACTGTTAAACACTCCAAACATATAGTTCCTGTATGAAAGTATAGATAAGAGAATAAAACTGTCTCAGAGAGAATAAATGAATATAAAATAAATTTGAATATTTTAGAGTATTTATAAATATTCAATATCAATAATGAAGAAAATAAAAATATAGCAATTATTTCTAAATAAGATTTTTTAAAAATAATAAAATTTGAAGTTATCGAACAAGACTCTGTTTGACAAGAAATGTAATCTATATGAAATAAATTTCCAATAGTAAAAACTATTAAAAATAATATTATTATATTAGTTATTTTATTTTTCAAGAATTTTCCTTTTTTAAAGATTCAATTTCTTTTTTTATTTTATTTAATTCTTCAATATTATAATTTTTTAAAATTTTATTAATTACTTTGAAAAATATAAATGTAATTAATAATGATTCTGTAATTATAATAAAAAATTGATAAACTGGATTATAAATTTGTAAATTTAAATTAATAAAAAGAAATATAGATATAAATAAATAAAAAATATCTAGATAATAATTTCTATTCATTATAAGTTCCTTTATTTGGAAATTTTATTTTTTCCCATTGAGGAACATAATTAATTCTTTTAATTTTTGAAGGATTTTGATTTAATTGAGTTTTGTATTTTTCTTGCATTGCTTTCAATTGTTTAGAATAATCTACATTATATTTTATATGTTTAGAATCCATTTTTTTATTAAATTCAATTTGTTTTTTTGTTAACCAACAATTTTTTCGTTCTTGAGGTGTTTTTGCATTTTTTTCACATTTTTGCATTTCTGCTAATCTAGCTCTTGCAGAATTACCTCTTTCTTTCTGATCTTTAATACCTTCTAAAATTGTACTTTTAGATAATTTATTTACGTCTTTAATTTCTTTATCTGAAAAATTTTTAGTAAAATCTCCTGAGTTTTTTAAATATTTATTATAGTTTGAAGTTCTTTTATATTCTTTATTCCAATTTTTACTTTTGTGTTTTTCAGTCCAACTTTCTTGGTGATTTTGTTTATACCATGTAGATTCTGAAGCAAATAATGTTAAAGTTAATAAACTAAAAGCTAATATTTTTTTTAACATAATAAAATCCTTATAATTTTAAATCTGGTAATGAAGGATTTAATGTTTTTTCAACTATAAATTCTTCAATTTTTTTAATATCTTTTTGAGAATAATTTGAATAATTTGTCATATATTCAACAATCCAATATCTTTTGTTTTTAGCCATGTTATAACTCCTGAAGTTTTTATGAAATTATAACTAATAATTATTAATAAGTAAATGATTTCTTAGATAAGAAATACAAAAAGGTTTAAACCTTCTTGTATTTATAATTTAAGACTCAAGTAAAATTTTTATTTTTACTTTTGTCTTTTTGTTACAAATAGGAAGTTCTTCGCATGGAATATCGTCCATAGAAGTAAATCCTCCTTTTTTTACAAATTTTAAAGCTCTATTAATTCTAGATTTTGAATCAATCTTTGAATCGATAATTTGAAACTCTTTCAATGTAATTGTATTAAGACCTTCTTTTAAACCATTCTTTAAAAGAGCTTTTGCGACTTGTTTTCCTGTTCCATATTTTCTATTAAAAAATTTTTTAAATTTTTTAGAAGAATTAACAACTCTAACATTTAAATTACCCTCAAATTTGAAGATACTTAATGTTATCTCAGTTGTTTCTCCTAGAATTTCAATTAAATCTTTTGTTTTCATAAATAGCCTTTTTTATTATAATTTTATCTTTTAATAAAGATAATTGATTTGTAATAAGTAAAACTAAGTATTTATACTTAGTTTTTTACTTAAAAATTTTAAATTTCTGAAAAATAACAACTAAAATGAGATTTATTATAAATCTATTAAAGAATTAAAATCTTCTTCATTCAAAATATCAATACCTAAACTTTCTGCTTTTGTTAATTTACTTCCAGCAGATTCACCAGCAAGAAGATAACTAGTTTTTTTAGAAACTGAGCTAGAAACTTTTCCACCATTATTTTCGATAATATCAGCAAAATATTTTCTAGATTGAGATAGTGTGCCTGTTATAACAAAAGTTTTACCTTCTAAAATATTGCTTTCAGAAGATTTTTCTTCTGGATAGATAGGGTTAACGTATCTAACTAATTTATTTATTTCGTCTTTATTGTTTTTAAAGAATGTAATAAATTCATATGCAGAAGCTTTTCCAATATCTTCAACAGAAATTAATTCTTCAAAAGTTAAAGGATTTTCTGTATCAAAAATTCTTTCTTTAAATGCATTAACAAGTTTTTTAGAAGCAGATTCTCCAATTTGAGGGATATCTAAAGCATTTAAAACTCTATAAGCTTCTGTATTGTTGATTGAATTTTGAATACTATTCAAAACATTTTGAACTTTTTTATCTTTGAATCCTTCTAAATTAAATAAGTCTTCTCTAGAAAGTTCATAAATATCAGAAATATTTTTAAGAACACCTTGGTCTACAAGTTCATTAACTGTAGATTCTCCAAAAGCTGATAAATCTAAAGCTTTTTTACCAACTGCATATTCAAATCGACCTTTTAAGATAGCGGGACACTCATTATTAGAGCAGTAAAGAGCTACACTATCTGTATCAGAATTTGAATTTTGTTTTTTAACTGTAGGTGAAGAACATACTGGACATAATTCAGGTTGTTTTATTTCAATTTCATTTCCAGAACGCTCGTTATGAAATACTCCAACAATTTTTGGAATAACGTCTCCAGAACGAATTATTTTGATTTTATCACCAATTTTAATATCCATTCTAGAAACTTCGGAAAAATTATGCAGAGTAGCTCTATTAACTTTTATTCCGTCAAAGTCAACTTCTTTAACAATCGCAACCGGAGTAATAATCCCTGTTTTACCTACTTGGATAATAACGTCTTCAAGGTAAGTTTCTTTCTCGTCTGCAGGAAATTTAAAAGCAATTCCCCATTTTGGAAATTTACTTGTAAAACCTAATTCATGTTGAATAGATTTTTGATCAACTTTAACAACCATGCCGTCAAGTAACATTGGGAATAGATCTCTATTTTGTATAATAACTTCATAATCGTCAATAATATCATTTATATCCATTGACGAATGATAAAGATCTAAATCTGGATTTGGATTTACAAAACCTTGTTCTAAAATCCATTCAAATGATTGTCTTTGTGAAACAAAATCAATATCTGTATGACCAAGACCATAAGGAATAAAATTAAGATTACTATCTTTGACTGCTGACGATTCAAAACTTCTAAGACTACCTGCAGCAGCACCTCTTTCATTTTTAAAAGGTTCTTTACCTTTTTTAATTCGAAGTTTATTAACATTTTCAAAATCTTTTTTAAAAATGACAACTTCACCTCTAATTTCAACTAAACTTTTATATTCAATATGTAGGGGAATACCTTTTATATATGGAATATTTTCCGTTACATTTTCACCTTCAAAACCATTTCCTCTAGTAATCCCTTTTATTAAATTACCATTATCATAAACAAGGTTAAGAGAAAGTCCGTCATATTTTGGTTCTTGATAAAAAACTGCATTTGGAAATTCTTCTTTAATTTTTAACGCCCATTTTGAAAATTCATTTTTATCAAAAACGTCGTCTAAAGAATACATTTTTTCCATATGTTGAGCTTTTTCAAACCCGGAAAGAATTTTATCTCCAACTCTTTGTGTCGGTGAATTTGGATTAACAATTCCTGTTGACTCTTCAAAAGCTTTAACTTTAAAATAAAGTTCGTCATACATAGAATCAGATACAATAGGATTATCTAAAGTATAATAATTATATGCCCATTCATTTAAAGTTTTTACATTTTGTTCATAGTTTTGTTCAGTTATTTTCACAATAACTCCTTTATTTAAATTAAATTTACATAAGTAAATCTTACTTATGTAATAGTAATTATATTACATTAATGCTTAATATGTGATTTAAATAAGAGGGTTTTTGAATAAATAAAATTTTAAAACTTATGTTTTTTATTATTAAAGAATGCCACCAATTTCAAAAAGATTGTAAAGATTGATTTTATTTTGTTTTAAAGATATTTCAATATCTAAAAATCCTTCTTCTAAATTATTTTTCATTCTATTATAAAGAATATTATAAGCATATTTTCGTATTTCAAATTGAGTATATATAGCTTTAATTGTATTTTTTTTATATTGAATATTATTAAATTTAAAATTTAAAAATGAAAGTAAAATATCTAACTCAGAAGAGTATAACATATCAAGAATATCTGTTACTCTTTCTGGATATGTACCAGGTTCAACAAAATTTTTAATTTTCTTTTTCTTTAATATTCCTGTACCAATTCCTCTATTTTTTAAATCAAGTTTATATTTTTTATCTGTAAAAACAATAACTGAATCAGCAATTCTTTGATAATGAAATAATTGTCTATAAAGTCTAGCTAATGTATCTTTATTACCCTTTAATTCTACAAATATTAATTTATCTTTTGTAAAAACAGCATAATCAGGTTGTACTGGATATCCAATTCTTTTATATTCTTTTTTTATAATAGAATCTGGATATTTTTTTCTTAAAAATTTCTCTACTTTTTTTTCTAATAATTTTAGATTATTTTTACTCAAAATTTTTCCTTAAATTTATCTACTAGATAATAATATATTTATACTTAATTAATTCTTAAATCAGTGCAACTATTATATTTATATGAGTTATTTTTATAAATAACAGCCATATTAATACCTTTTGTATCGTCTTCACAATCTATTTTAACAACCTGAATAGTTGAATCTTCTAAAAATCCAAAAGAAATGTTATTTTCTTTAGTTTTTAGAATATTATTTGGATATTTATCAATAACAGTTGTATCAACTGTTTCATATTGAGAAGTTTTTAAAAAAATATCATTTTCAAATTTTATAAATTGTTTTATATGTTCTTTTATTCTTAAAGAAGAATCTAAATTCAAATTAGGCTGTAATACTGAAATAACCGCCATTTTAAATATGATAGAAACAAAAATTAAAGTTAGTAATAATTGAATTAATGTATATGCTTTTTTATTTTTCATTTACTTTTTTCTTTTACTTGAGATTTCCTTATGTTTTTTAGGATCTATATTTCCAGTATTAATTGTTTTAAAACATTGCTTTCCACCGTCAAAAGCACAAACTTCAATAGTTTCTGCAAATATTAAATCTTTTTTATAAGCAGCTCTTGCAATTTTAATATGTTTTTGTTTTATTGTTAAAAAATTCTTGAATTTATTATAATCTTTAAAATATTTTGTAAAAAGATCTCCTGTTGGTGCAAAATATATAACTTTTCCTACAGAAAATTCTAAATTAAATAATTTTTCATTAGGTATTTCGAAGTTAGATTTTTTCTTTGAAACTTGAGAAGTTTGATCTATTATTTTTGATCTTCTATAATCAATTGTTTTAATATAGCATTTATATTTATCAGTTTCTTTTGTATAAATATTAGTTGATTTTTCAAACCATTTTAAGTTAAATCCAGAGTTTAATTTAACTGGAATATTACATAAAGTAAGGTCTAAAGTTTCTATATTTTTCTTTGCATAAAGATTAGCTGATAATGCTAAAACTGATATTAATAAAGTAAATTTTTTTAAATTCATAAGAAATATCTCCTTTTTTAGAAATTATATCATAAATTAAGAAGAGTTTAAGGGAAAAGAATGTAAGATTGTTCTTAAAATAAACTTAAAATTAAAAAAGGGTAGAAAATGAATATTAAATTTGCAAGAAATAGAAAAGAATATAAAACATTATTAGCAATTCATTTTTTTGAAATCAGTGTTGTTCTTACAGGAGCATTAACTCTTTTAAAACTTTTTAATTAAAAAATTATACAATAATAAAACTTAAAAAGTAATAAAATATCTAACAGATTTTAATCTGTTAGATATCCTTTTAATTCAATTGTATAACCTTCATTATTTCTCACTAATTTAGGTTCAAATAATATTTCAACTTCTTGAAGATCATATTTACCGACATTTCTATCATGAAAAAATAATGCATTACAACTAACTCCATTTTTATCAATAATAGTGCAATTCCAATGAAGTCCTTCTTTATAAACATTTTTTACATTTAAAAAGACAGTGGTTTTAAATTTCGGAAATTCAAAACCTTCTCCAAAAGGTCTATATTGATTTAATGTTTCGATTAAATCTTTATTAATAATTGAAAGATCACATTCAATTGGTTTTGGTCCAATAGGTTCAAATTCTTTTGATTCAATGTTTTCAGCAGATTTTAAAATCTTTTTAGTCCATTTATCAAAATCACTTTTTTTAATGGCAACACCAACAGCTCCTTTATGACCTCCAAAACCTAAAGCCTCATTTGAAGCTTGTTCAGTTAAATCATAAAGATTAATATTTCCAGCTGAACGACCTGAACCTTTATAACATTGTTTCGCATTATTCCAACCAAAAACATATGTAGGTACATTATATTTTTCAGCAAGTTTACCTGCTAAAATACCAACAATACCTTCATGTAATAATTCTTGTTTTATCACTAAAACTTTTTGACCAAATTTAATTTGTTTCTCAGCTTCTGGAAGAATCTTATTTAAAAGATCTTGGTTTAAATACTTTCTTTTATTGTTAATATCAACTAAGTATTTAAAACCTTTAATTATTTCTTTTTTATCATTTTGAAGAAGAAGATTTACAGCATGTTTTGCATGATCAATTCTACCAACGGCATTAATCATTGGAACATATCCAAAACCAATATCTTCTTCTGTTAATGTTGCTCTTTTATTACTATCAAAAGCTAATTCAAAAATAAATCTTTTTTTATTTTTAATAGCATTAATAGCATATTTTACAAAAGTAACATTCATAGATTTTAATGGCATTACGTCACTAATAACAGTAATACCTACTAAATCTAACCAATCTCTCATATCAATTTGAAGATTTAAATCTTCTCTGATTTGACAACATAAAAACCATGCAACAGTAGCACCAGAAATTTCTTTAAATGGAAAATCTCCTAAATTAAATTTAGGGTTAATAATTAAATCGACTTCTGGAACTTGATCTCCTGGTGTATGGTGATCTGTAATAATGACTTCAATATCATTATCTGTTGCATATTTAACAGCTTCTTTAGCTCCTATACCATTATCAACAGTAACAATAAAATCAAAATCATTTTTAATTGCATAATCAACCATATTTTTAGAAACTCCATAACCGTCGATAAAACGATCAGGTATAATAAAATCAATTTGATTTTTAAATCCAGCTCTTCTTAGAAAGTCAATAAGAATAGTTGTGGCCTTGATACCGTCACAATCATAATCACCAACAACTAAAAGCTTTTTATTTTTCTTTAAAAGCTTTATAATTCTTTTTGAGCCTTCTTTAATTCCTGGAAGTAATGAAGGTTCTGGAAGATCTTCTAAAGAAATAATATTTCTATCTTTAGATTGTTCTTCTAACAAATCTTTTATATAATTAATCATATAAAAATCCTTTTTTTAAATTATATCCATAAATGAATATTTTCTTGTAATAAGATTCTAATTTTTTATAAAAGTTTTTTTTATACAATTTAAATAAAATCTTTCTCTTCTTAATTCTATTATAGAATTTTCAGTTTCTCTTCTAAAAGAACAAGTTTCAGGTTCTTCAACTTTTTCTATATTTTTAATTTTTATACATTTTATTTCTATATCTTTAATATTTGAATTTAAATTAATAATAAATGCTTCAGGAGAATTAATTGAATCACTTAATAAAAATAAATCATTAGACATTTTGTTAAATAAATCCTTATCTCCTATATTAAAATTTGTATAAATATTAGCTTTTAGATTAGAATATTCTTTTATAGCACCTTTTTTAAATCCTTCTGTTATTAATTTATATGGTTTTCCTACTTCTAGAGTAAATCTATCTGTTAAGGTATTTGCATTAATTAATGCAAATGGTATTAATAAACTTATTAATAATTTTTTCATTTTATTTCTCCATTATTTCATAAATATATTTAAAATAATAATCAAATAAAGATTTTTTATTTTTATAAAAGGAATTACAATTTGTTTTATTTTTATAAAAATTATTAACTAAAAGACTTACTTTAAATATATTTAGAAGTTTTTCATATTTTCTAATAGATAAGTATTTTTTTAATTTTGAATGATTTATGTTAAATTGATTTTTTTCATTTATAGAAATAATTATTTTTCCTAATTTGTATTTCAAAATTAATTCAAATATTGGATAATCTGGATATTCTAATTTTTCTAATAGGTTTTTTAAATCTTTAATAGATATGTTTTTAATATGGATTCTATTATTATTTTCATACGCTTCTAAATTTGAAATTATAAAATTTTTTACAATATCTATATACAAAATATACATTGATTTAATTTCATAAGAAAAAATATCTCTTAATAAATTAAAATTTGAATTTTGAAAAGCTTTTGTTGCACAAAATGAAGATAAAACATTTTTATTATTTTTAAAGAGATAATTATCTAAAGAAAGAATTAATTCATTTTCTTTAACAATAATATTTGCATGTTTTTTTAATGTTATATTCATTAGAATTCCTAAGTATTTATTTAGTAATAAATAATAACATATAAAAGATAAATTTAAACTTAAAAGTTATTAGCTGCTAAGAAAATGCAGCTAATAGTCCGAAAGAACCAATGATTACAAATGGTGTAATCATAAAAGTTAATAAATATTTTATATATTCACTAACTTTTTGTCTTTTAGCATAAATAACTATGCTAAAAACTGTATATGCAACACCAATAGGTGTAATTGCATATACTAAAATGCAAGCTATTAATGCTTGCATTATAATTTTAGAAGAGATAAACTCTTCTTGACTCATTTGAAAGCCTAATAGACTTTCTTCCGCGTTTATTACTTTCATAATAAATCCTTTCTTTAAAAATTTGTATAATTTGTAATATCAATCTTATTACAAAAAAGATTAAAACCTCTTTAAAAGGTAAAATTATCTAAAATAAAATTTAGGAGAACTTAATGAAAGCTTATGTATTAGATACAAATATTATTTTAAATGATTCAGGAAATATATTTAAAATATCTCAAAATGGTGAAAATAAAATAATTTTACCTGAAACAGTAATTGACGAAATAGATTCTAAAAAATCTATTAAAGAGGAAGAAATAGGGTATCAAGCAAGAGAATTTGGAAGAATGTTATCTGAAAGTAAATTAGTTGGTATTGAAAAAAAGGAAGATTATGTATTAACAAAGTTTTTAATTGAAGGTAAAATCGAATTAGAAATTATTTCTTTAAATGAATATAAATCAGATAAAAAAGGTTTTGATCGTTCGAGTTTAAATGATAGAAAAATAATTGAAGCAGCTTTATTTATTAAAACAAATATTTATAATGAAAAAGATAATGAAATAATTTTCTTATCTATAGACGTTATGTGTTATATTAGAGCCATTTCTATGGGTTTAAAAGCAGAATCTTTAACATATAAAAAGAAAGATAAAGTTTATGAATTTTTTAAGGTTTTAAAATTAGAAACTATGCCAAAAGAAGGTGAAAATATTCTTTTTATAGATAAAGATTATAAAATAGAAAATTATTCTTATAAATTTATTGTTGGAAATAAAGAAGAATATGCATTAATAGTAAAAGGCAAGATTCATTTAATAAATGTAAATGATTTAAATAGATCTTCTATAAAACCTAGAAATGACGAACAAGTATTTGCTTTAGAAGGTATGTTAAATAAGGATTTAGATATTGTACTTATTGACGCAATTGCTGGAACAGGAAAAACATTAATTGCTTTGTCTGGAGCTATGAGAAGTGTTGAAAAGAAACAATTTGATAAAATAGTTTATATAAGAAATTCAATTGAAAGTACTGATAAAGGTGAAGACGTAGGTTATTTATCTGGAAATGAAGATAAATTTATGGTTTATAACTTTCCTTTATATGATACATTAGATTTTATAGTTAGAAGAAAAAAATTAAAGAAAAAAGATACAGAAAAAGATATTGAAAATAAAATAGAAGAAATGATTGGAAAATATAATATTGAAACAATGTGGGTTGGTAGTATTAGAGGTAGAACTATTACTAATGCATTTGTTATTATAGACGAGGTTCAAAATTTCTCAAGAAAATCTTTAAAAACTGTTCTTTCTAGATTGGACGATAATTCAAAGGCTGTATGTATTGGTTCTAATATGCAAATAGATAATCCATATGTAAATAAATATACAAATGGTTTAAGTTTATTATTAGATCAAATGACTGTAGAAAATAAAGAAGTGAACGTTGCAGCATATTCTTTAAAAGAAGTTGTTAGAGGAAAAATTACTGAATGGGCTGAAAAAGTTTTATAAATTTTTCTAAAAAATAAGAAATCCCTTTATTTATGGGTTATAATTGATTATAATTATAAAAACTATAAATTTTAAGGGAAATTAATGAATAAATTATTAAAAATAATCGTAATCGGAGTTGGTGGTGGAGGGAGTAATATGGTAAATTATCTAATAGATAATTTTTACTCTCCTTATATTTCTTACTATATAGCAAATACAGATAAACAAGTTTTAATAGAAAAAGAAAATTTAGGAATTATTCAATTAGGTGAAAATATATCTAAAGGTTTAGGTGCTGGAATGAATCCAGAAATTGGTTTAATGTCAGCTAAAGCAAATGAAGAAGAACTTTTAGGTATTTTTCATGAAGCAGATCTTGTTTTTGTTTCTGTAGGTATGGGCGGTGGTACTGGAACAGGTGCTGCTCCATATATTGCTTCTTTAGCAAGAGACTCTGGAGCTCTTACTATAGGTGTTTCAACATTACCTTTTAAATTCGAAGGGAAAAAAAGAACTAAAATTGCTGAAAAAGGTTTAGAGAACTTAAAAAATTCTTGTGATTCTTTAATTATTATTGAAAATGAAAATTTATTATCATTAATAGATAAAAAAGCTGGTATAAAAAGTAGTTTTAAAAAGGTAGATTCAGTTTTATCTGAAGCTGTTATTGGAACTTCAGGAGTTATATTATCTACAGGAAATAATGATATTAATTTAGATTTTGCTGATTTAAAAACTATTATGTCACATGAAGGTTTAGCTTTAATGGGAATTGGGTATTCAGGAAAGTCTGCTGAAGACGCAATTGAAGAAGCTTTAAAATCTCCATTACTTAAAAATTTATCTATAGATAATTCTAAAGGTGTTATTGTTCATTTTGAATGTCACCCAGATTATTCTTTTATTGATTTATCAATGTCATTAGAAGTTGTTCATGAAAAAGTTTCAGAAGAAGCTGATATTATTTTTGGAACAACAACTAATTCTGAATTAGAAGAAAATGAATTAAAAGTAACTATCATTGCTACTGGTATTCAAAATGAAGAAGAAATAGAAATTAAAGAATCTAAAAATATTATAAGAATGCCAAGATTAGATCTTGATTTAGATAGAGATAATTTAGAAACACCAAGCTATTTAAGATATGGTTAAAATATAATAGCTTGTAATTTCTCTTTTAATATTTGAGGAGTAAATGGTTTTACTATATAATTGTTTACTCCGGCTTTTAAAGCTTTAATAACTTCAGCTTTACCACCTTCAGTTGTAATCATTACAATAGGAATATTTTGATTTATTTTTCTAATAGCTAAAACTAATTGATATCCATTCATTACAGGCATATTCCAATCAGTTAAAACTATATCATAATCTTTATCTTTAAACAATTTAAAAGCTTCTTCTCCATTTTCAGCAGAATCTATATTTTTAACTCCTATTCTGATTAATGTATTTTTTATAATTCTTAACATAGTTTTACTATCGTCAACAATTAAAACATTTATCTTTTCTAAATCCATAAATTATTCTCCTTTAATTGTACAGCTTAAATTTTTTCCATTTAAAATAATATTTTTATCAAAAGAATACTCTTTTTCTATGTTTTCTAAAATTTTTTTAATTAATTCATATGCTAGTTCTGTATGAGTAATTTCTCTTCCCTTCATAGGTATAGTAATTTTTACTAAATTTTTATCATTAAGAAATTTATTAATTCTATTAACCCTATATTTAATATCATGTTCCCCAATTTTTATATTAAATTTAAATTCTTTTGTTTGAGGTTGTTTATTTTGCTTATGTTGTTTTTTTAACATATATTCATGCTTGTTTAAGTCAAATATTTTACATACAGGAGTATCTTCTTCATTTACAATAACTAAATCAAGACCTTTATTATTAGCTATTTCTAGAGCTCTATTAGTAGAAATTGTTTCTAATCCATTTTCAGAAACAAGTTTAATTTCTTTGTATTTTTTCTCATTAATAATTTTTTTATGTTTTTTCATTTATACCTCGTTATTTAAATAATCTTTTTCATATTTAGTTGCTGTTATAATAGTTTCAACTCCAAATATTGATAAATCAATAAATGCTGGTTTATAATTAGCTGAAACATTATCTATAATTTTAACTAAATTTAACTCTTCAAAGTTATTTTTTAAATATTTTGAAGCTTTTGTTTTTTCTGCTTTAATTAATAAATTATTTTTTCTATCGTAAAATATTGTCATTATAAAAATCCTTTTTGTTTAAGTATATCTCTTAATTGTATTGGTTTAAAATTTATATTCTCAACTGATACATTAAAAGATTTATCTGTATCTTTTTGAAAATCATGAATATGTCCATGAATATTTAAATCACAATTTTCTTTTTTAAAGATATTTTGAAGTTCTAATATTGCGGGATAAAAGTCTTTGCTTTTATCATATTCAGAAATATTAAAAACAGGAAAATGAGAGATTAATATCTTACATTTATTAACTTTTATAATTAATGCATTAAGATCTTTTATATCAGTTTTAATATCATTAATTCCTTCAATTACATGATTAAAACCTTTTTTATAAAAAGAGTAATTTTTTATATCATGATTACCTGGTAAAAATATTTTATGACAATTAATTGAAGATATGTTTTGAATAATTTCATTAGAATAATCTTTATAATTAAGATCTCCTAAATGAATTAATGTATCTTTATATGATAAAGATTGTATATGTTTCCACATGGTTCTGTCGATATTAGATATTGAATTAAAAGATTTTCTTTTAGAAGAAGCTTTGAATATCCCAGATTCTTTAAAATGAGTATCTGAAATAAAATATGTATCAAGTGTTATCATTAATAACCTTATTTTTTATTTATTATACAAAATTAAAACTTAATTTTAAATTAAAAAATTTCTTATTACAAATAAATTTACATTTATGTAAAAAATAAAATTTAAAAGGAGTTATTTTGATAAAAGAAATAACAGAGTTATTTGAATTAATTTCAAAACCAATTGAAGATAAGGTTGGTGGAGAGAAATTATTTATTATGCGAGAATGGTTATGTGCAAATAATGTTGAATCTGAATGGATTCCTGGTATTGGTCTTATTATTAATAAGCAAGATAATCCAAGAATAACTTTGGTTAGTCATATGGATTTAATTAAAAAATTTCAGAAAGGTTTTGCTAACAATGAAACATTTAAAGTTGATAGTAAATCTATTACTGGAGCATTAGATAATACTTTAACAAATGTAATTTCTTTACTTTTAATTAAAGAATTAGTATCTAATAAAAATTCTGATATTGAATTCTTTTTTTCTGAAGGTGAAGAAGTTGGGTTAGTTGGAATGAATAATTATCTTGAGGAGTTTCCTGAAAAATCTAAAAATACTTTTTTTGTAAATTTAGACGTTACTAATGACGGTTGGGGAAAAGCAGTATCATTGGAATATGATAAGCCAGATTTTGAAACTCTTAAACAGTTACAAGATATTTTGTCTAACTATAATATTCATTATCAGGTAGAACGTGTTGGAGACGACATGTCTGCTATAGTAAGAAAAGGATATAAAGGTTTTTCTTATTGTATACCAACAAAAGGAGTTATTCATTCTTATAAAAATAAATGTAAAATTGATTTAATTGAAGAATTTTATAATTCTTTAAAAGATTTAATTTTAAATTTAAAAATTGAACATGAATATTCTGTTTTTAATTCTGATTATTTTGATTTAGCTATAAAAGAAAAAACTTTTAAAGATTTTTCTGAGAAAAGAAAGTCTTTAGAGGATAAAAAGAAAGCTTTAGCTTCAAGAGCTCAGTATCGAATACAAACAAAAGCTCAAAATAGTAAGCAACTTTTAATTGAAAAATATGGATTAACTATTTTTCAAGTAAATGAAAGAACAAAATTTGTTGATCAAGTTCTTGATTATATTGTTTTTGATAAAGGATTTTCTCCTACAAATGATTTCGAGAAATTTATTCTTAAAAATGTAATGAAAGATAGTTCATTTTTTATTGAAGATTTTGCAAATAAATTAGAAGTTGCAGAAAAAACAGCTAAAGAGCTTTTAAAAGAATTAAAAGGTTTTGGTATTGTTCTTGAATACGAAAAAGGTGTTGAATATAAATTTCCATGTCCAGATTTTATGTCAGTAGCGTAATGCTACTGCATAATAACTATTATAGTTTTATTAAAATACCTTGAGAATAAACTTCATGATTATCTTCTAATAAATTAAATCTGAGAATTTCTTTGTTTGAGTCTGTAGTGAAGGTCCATGGTATTTTTGTTTTATTGATTTCTTCATAATCAATTTCACCATAATAAAAAGCTTTTACTTTTAGAGTTTTTAAGATAGATTCTTTTTCATATTCTGAAAAATCGTATCCTGTATCTAATGTATGTTCTTCTGAAAATTTTCCTTTTACATGTATTATATCTAATGCGTCTCCATAGATAAATATGTAATTATTGCTTTTAGCAAGTTCTGATAATTGATTTAATTTATTTGTATCACTTAATTTAGTGTTTTCTAATTCTTTGAAAAAATTTGATAAATTCATTTAAAACCTTTTAATATTTTTATGAAATTATATAAAAATCAAACTTAAAAAGAACTAAATATAAAAAATTCTTAAAAAATTATATAATAACACCTGAAAATAAGTCCCTTATTTATAAAATCTTATTTAAAGATAAGATATAAATAATATTTATTTATTATATATAAAAGGAGGTTTCTTAAATGAAAAAAATTAAAAATGGTTTCTCAATGGTGGAATTATTATTCGTTATGGCAATTATGGCTGCATTAGCTGCTATCGCTATTCCAAGTCTTAGTTCAGGTTCTGATTCAGCAACATTGACTTCAATGAAAAGTGACGCTCAAAATACAATATCTACATTACAAGCAACATATGTAGATACTATGGATTATTCAAAAATTATTCCTGAAGATTATACAGACGTTATTGACGATCCAGACGATAACGACGGGTTTGCAGACGACGAAATTGGTGAAAATGGTGATATAAAAGTTGCTCTTTCAAAAGGTAATAAAATCACATTAACTGCTGGTGATAATGGTGGTGATTATCCAGAATCTTGTTTTGTATTAAAAATTAAAAATGATAATTTAGAAAATAAAGTAATTAAATTTAGTTCTTGTGACGACGGTAAAATTCAAGTTCAAAATTTAGTTGAAGAATAATTTTTATTCTAATCTAAGAGCTTTTTAGCTCTTGGATAATCTTTTTATTAAAAAATATAACTTCTTAAAAAACTTAAAAACATAACTTCTTAAAAAACTTAAAAACATAACTTCTTAAAAAACTTAAAAACATAACTTCTAAAAAATAACTTTTAAAATCAAAAAAAATCTTATTACAAATAAATATTCTATTTAAGAATATAAATTAAATAATAAAAGGATTACATATGGCTTATAAAGGCTTTATAGAAATTGAAAATAAAAAAGACTGGAAAAAAGTTTTTTCTAAAAAAGAATTAAAACAAATCTCAAGTATTTTTTATAATCACTTTAAAAAGAATTCGGCTAATTTCAATGAAAATGACGATTATTTTGATAATTTGAAAAATAATGTTCATACATTGCATTGTGATACAGGTGTTTGGGACGATACATGTGGTATCAGACCTAAACAAGTAAAGAAATTTATTAATATTTTTGGTATTAAATTTCTAAAAACAGCTTTAGCTTATGTTCAATATAAATGGGATCATGAAGGAAATAGAGGCGAATTTTCAGAATTCTCTGAAGATCATAATTTTACTTTTTACGATTTTAATGAATTTTGGAAATCTTTAGAATTTACTGATAAAGATTTAAAATCTTTCAGAAAAGAACAAAAAGAAATATTGATCAAAAAAGAGATTGCTGTAAAAGAAGCTCAATTCTCAAATGCTTTAAAAGAAGTTAGATTTGGTGAAGAATTTTATGGTCAACTTGAAGAAGATTCTCAAAAAGAAATTAAAGATAATTTCTTTAAAGAAAGTTCAATTGATTTTGATAAAATATTTGAATCAAATAAAGCTGCATGGAAAAAAGAACAAGGATTTGTACCTCAGGTTACAGATATGCTTGTAATTAATCCAAAAATGTTTAATAAAGACGCTTTTCTAGAGTCTTTAGATAAAATGTTTAAAACAAAACAGCTTGCAAAACTAGATAAAAAGAATCAGAAAAGATTTATTGATCTTTATTTGATTTTTGGAAATGAATTAAAAGATATCCCATTTCATTTGCTAACTGAAAAAGATAAATACTTCTTTTTTAATGGTATAAATAAAAATGAGAATGGTTCTAATAAAGCATTGGCAAAAATTTTGTCTAGATTTAAAAATGGAATTATTCCAGATTTAAGTTTGTTCGAATTAAGTATGATTAGCTATATCTTGACAAATAACAAAGAAATTTATGAAAAATTTATGAATTACTCTGATTTATTTTTGAAAGATATTCGTAAAGCTTATGAAATTGGTGAATATTTTGATAAGCTTTCTAAGACTAATTATATTCATTTACTACCATATCTAATGAATATGCCAAAAGACGCTTTAGAATCTTTGTTTAAGCTTGATTATAACTCTATTCTATCTATGTTTGATAGAACTAAAGATAATAAACAAACTTTACCTACTATTAAATTCAGAATTAAAGATTATGAATTTGAAGTAATTGATAAAAGAGATATTCGTGGTTATTTTTGTGGATATCCATTTTCTTGTCAATATATTGGTGGTCTTGGTGCAAGATTTACTAAATATGGTTATGCTAATGAAGATAGCTCTTTTATGATAGTTTCCAAAAAAGGTTCTATTGTTGCTCAATCTTGGATTTGGTCTTTAAAAGATCAAGTTACTTTTGATTCAATAGAAGCTAAAGGAGATATTAATAAAGATATTGTTCGTGAAGGTTATGAAAAATATACAGAACTTCTTTTAACAAATAAAAAAGTTAAAAAAGTAACTGTTGGTAATTGTAAGCAAATTTTTACAAAACATGCAAAATCTTATCATAAACTTTTGAATACTGACGCAGGACATTGTTATGATTCAGAATCTCAATATCTTGTAAAAGAAAGATAAAATAATATAAAGTGTAAGTAATTTTTTACTTACATTTTATAGATCTTTTAGATATAATATACTTAAAAAAGGAGTTTTAAATGTTAAAATATTTTTTATTAGCAGGAGTTTCTACTCTAATGTTTACAGGTTGTGTTGGTAATGAGCCAAAACCGAAAATTAAAACTAGTTGTAATGTTGGTAAATTATCTCAAGATAAAAAACATTGTTTGATTAGTTCTAAGCCTTTGATTGGTGTTGTAAAAAATGTAAAATTAAATAAAAAAGGTTATATAATTACAATTTCAGACGAAAGAGGTAGAATTTTTAATTTGAATACAAAAAAATCTTATAAAGTTGGAGATATGGTAAATATTAATTTATATAAAAAACCTAATCAAGCAATTATAAAAGATTAAAAAAGTTGTAAGTATATAAAACAAATATACTTACAATTATAAAATTTATAAAAAATATCCATAAATTTTTATTTAAATATTTCGGTAGTTTTTCTGTAAAATATTTATGTAAAGCTTTTGGTAAAAATATTGTTATACCTATCCTTGAAAATCTAACATAATATTTAGCATAAAATAAAATTGGAATACTACCTGTAATCATATCACCTATTAAATGCGATATTAATCCAAAAGAAAAACCTAATAATATAGCATATTCAAATATATTATTTACTTTATATAATGCTAAATATAATAAAATTATTGGTATTAATAAACTATGTGTAAATTGCCTATGATATAAATATCTTAAATTTCTAATATTCTTTGGTAATAAAAATTTAAAATATCTATCATAATCAGGAAAAATTGTTCCTAAGTAAACAAATAAAAGAAATAATCCTGTGGATATAGAATAATTTATAGAACTTAATGCATTAATAATAAATTCATTTTTATTTAAAATTAATTCTGGATTTATAACAGCCAAAGGTAATAAAGAGGCTGTTAAAGATAAATGAGATTTTTTTAACATTATCTAATATTAAAATTATAACCTATAGTTATCATATTTAAATCATATTTATAAGTTGTAGAATATTGATCTTTTATTTCTGTAGATTCTCTAGAGAAACTTAAAGACATAAATGTATTATCGTCAAAAGAATATGTTACAGGAATACTTATTTTATAGCTATTATAGCTATAATCATTATTTTCTATATCCTCTAGATAATCATAAGAAATACCTACTTCAAAATTTTTATATTGAGGTAAAAAATAAGAAGCTCCAAGAATAATATTTTTATTATCTTCATTTCTTAAAATTAACATAGAATTAAAATTTTCTAATTCTATACCAGTTCTGATATTAAATATACCTGTATTAAAACTAAAAGTTTCACCAATTAAAAAATCATGTTTAAAATAATCATAATCATTATTATAAACATTAAATGTTGTTACTAAAACTATATTTGTTGATAGACCATTACCTTTTAAAAATGAACCTTTAAAACTTGCGGATACATTTGCGTTATCTATATATTTATCAAATGGCTTATTTACGATTGTAGAGCTTAGATTTTGACCTAAAGATAAATTAATTGAATTAATATTTACTGATATAGTTGATTCTTGAAAAGCAGCAAATGAATATATAGAGTTATCTGTATTAAATGCAAATAAAGAATTAGCAGCTAATATTGAAATTATTATTTTTTTCATGAATTACCTCTTATTTTAAACCATATAACCAAGAAAATTGGAATATAAATTTAGCTTCATTTTGTTTAAAAGAACCGTCTGTTGCAAAAGAATATGAGGGTGTAAAAGATATTGCAGTGTTTCTATCTAAATTTTTTTGTAAAGGAACAGTTATAGTATTTTTTAATAAATTTAGTGTATTTGGATAACCAAAATATCCTGTATCATGTTTTTCTAATTCCAATCTGTAAATTACTCCATATGTAAATAATCTTGTATTATGAGCTAAGGCAACTTCTCCATAACCAGAATAAGAGTTATGACTTGAACTTTCTGTATCTGTTGTATCTGCTGTAGAACCAAAATATGTATAAGTTCCACCTAATGAACCAGAATAAATTAAATTACCTATATGAGACGCTAAACCAAACTCAAGATTTCCTTTTAATTCTTGAATATCTGAAGTTGTTGTAGAATCAATAATATTACTTTTATAAAAATTAAAATCAAAACCTCCGGCCCAAAAGAAATCTGCTTTTTTATAATGATATTCTTTTAAAGAAGCTTTACTGTGAATACCTATACCAAAAGTTTTTGCAAAATCTCTAGTTATATCTCCATTTGGAGTTGTTATATCTTGAACTAATGTACCAGGAAGAACATTTACAGTTAAATTATTTCTTCCATAAGAGTGAGGTTTTATATCATTCCAATTTTCAATTGCTTGAGATAAAGAAACTAAAGTAACTAAACTTAATAATATTTTTTTCATATTTTAATCCTTAATTTAATATTTTAAGAATATTATACAAAAAAAATTGAAATTAAAAATTCAAAATTAGATAAAATACAATAAAATATATATTAAGGAGCCTTCAGTGGATCTAAAAAAAATTTTAAATGAAAATTACGAAAGTATTTGGAATGTTAAATTAGGATTATTAATACGTAATAAATTTAATAAAGATATGTCTATTGGATTAATAAAACTTGAAGGAGAATGTTTAAAACATAAAAAAGAAATTCTTAAATTTTTTAGACAATATGATAAAGTATTTGAAATTAAATCAGATATATTATTTGTCTTATTTCCATTTTCTACAGAAATAAAATCAGATATGGCTATGTTAAGAATTAAAAATAAGTTTTTTAATATAAAATATGTTGTTTCAGAGATATCAAAAGAATTGACAGTTGAAGAAAATTTAAAATTATTAATAATAAAAGCTTTTAAAGAAAAAATAGGAACTTTGTGAACGAACTCCGCCCTAAAGGGCGAAGCTTCCTAACTAACAATCTTTTAAAAGATTGAACACGAAAGGCTTAGAGTTTAACGTCCTCTAGGTCAGTTCCTGGCCCCACGACGTTCCCATAGCACAGATTGTACCTCTTTCCAAGAATCATAATCTAAAATATTCTTCGCTGCATTACAATCGGCATTGTCTTTTTGATTACAGTGTTTGCAATGAAAAATAGCCTGAGAAGTACGATTCTTAGGACTGATATACCCACAACGATTGCACCGTTGAGAGGTATATGCGGGATTGATTTCTTCAAAAACTTTGCCATACCGTTCGGTCTTATATTTCAATTTTTGTATGAGAGAATCCCAAGAAACTTCAGCGATAGAACGACGAAGTTTTCTTGAAGGGGCATTTTCTTTCATATCTTTCTTTTCAAGCTTTTCTGCTCGAATAGAATCAAAGTTTTCTACTAAGAATTTAGAGAAATTGTG